>Ga0074195_1001165_pt1 | contig 39519 bp, 40 predicted proteins | sample EPASupsiteHSE623_FD_64525 | JGI IMG/M metagenome (GOLD analysis project Ga0074195, IMG submission 64525) | Bioremediated contaminated groundwater from EPA Superfund site, New Mexico - Sample HSE6-23 | ecosystem: Environmental > Aquatic > Deep subsurface > Groundwater > Contaminated ...
CCGCCGCCCGGGTGGCCGACCGATATCCCCGCGAGGCCTTTGCCGCCGGCCTGCGCATCCTCGGCGAGGGCCAGCTCTCGCTGACCAAGTTCCTCTTGGTGACCGACGGCAGCATTGACGTGGCCCATTTCCCCCGCCTCTGGCAGCATATCCTGGAACGGATTCAGTGGGATCGCGACCTCTTTGTTTTCGCCAATGTCTCCCAGGATACCCTTGATTACACTGGTCCCTCGGTCAACAAGGGTTCCAAGGCCATGATGCTCGGTCTGGGGCAGGCAAAATGCCGGGAACTGCCCGTGGAATTTTCCGGATCGCTGCCGGAGCAATGCCGCCGCCCCAATGCCTTTCTGCCCGGCACATTGGTGGTCCAAGGAGAGCCGTACGAGGCCGCCCCAACTCTAGCGGCGGAATTGGCCCGCTTTCCCGGCGTGGCCACCTGGCCTGTCATCCTTCTTGTCGACGACACCGAGGCCGCCACCTGTTCCCTGCAGGAATTTCTCTGGACCTTCTTTACCCGGTTCGAGCCGGCGGCTGACATCCACGGCCGGGGGCAGACCGTGCAGCGCTTTCATGTGGGTCTGCAACCGCCCATTGTCTTCGATTGCCGCATGAAACCCTGGTACACCGAGGTGCTTGAGGTCGATCCGGCCACCAAGAGGCTGGTAGACGAAAAAATTGAAAAAATGCTGCCCAGCCAGTACCGCTGATTTCCGTTTGTTTCAGGCAGACACGCGTTACCCGGGTTGATTCCATGGAAGAACGGCTACAAAAAATCCTCGCCAAGGCCGGCATTGCTTCACGACGGAGCGCCGAACGGCTGATCCGGGACGGGCGCATCCAAGTCAACGGCGAGGTCGTTGTCGAGATGGGGTGCAAAGCCGACCCTGCCCGCGACCGGATCACCTGCGACGGCAAACCGATCGCCTTTGAAGAAAAGGTGTACATACTCCTCAACAAACCCGCCGGCTATGTCACCACCCTTGCCGATCCCCAGGGCAGGCCGGTGGTCGCCGATCTCCTCACCGGCATTCCCCTGCGCCTCTTTCCCGTCGGCAGGCTGGATCTTGATACCGAAGGTGCGCTGCTCATGACCAATGACGGCGTCCTGGCCAACAACATTCTCCATCCCCGTTTTGAAGTGAAAAAGACCTATGAGGCCCTGGTGGCTGGTTCTCCCTCACGAGACACCCTCAAACTCCTGGAACAGGGAATCGAGATTGACGGCGTCAAAACCCGGCCCGCGACCATCCGGGTGCTGAAGCGGCGCCCGGACCAGACGCTGGTCGAGGTTGTCATCCACGAAGGCAAGAAACGGCAAGTCCGGAAAATGTTTCAGGCGGTCAACCACCGCGTCCTGCATTTAAAAAGAACGGCGTACGGCAGGCTTGGCTTGGGGACTCTGCCCCTCGGAAAATACCGGATTCTCACCCGTGATGACCTAAAAAAGATTTTTCCGTAAAAAAATCCCTTTACAATCAAAAACATACCTGATTAAATTTCAGCAATATCCTGAAATCAGTTATTTTTATAGGGTGGGGGCGTTTCCACCAGTTTTCAGGCAGGGAAAAGGCTGTGCATCAACCGAAGAGGATACCGGGGAGAGAAAAGAATGAACAAGTCGGAATTGATTGAAGCTCTGGCCGAAGCGATGAACATTCCTATCCGTGAAGCCGCCTCAATAACCAACACTATCATCGAAACCATGAGCGATGCCCTCGCCCGGGGCGAATCGATAGAAATCCGAGGATTCGGCAGCTTTGTCGTCAAGGAATATGAATCGTACACGGGCCGGAACCCCAAGACCGGTGAAAAAATCAAGGTGAAGCCGAAAAAGCTCCCCTTCTTCAAGGTGGGCAAGGATCTGCGGGAACAGGTCAATAAACGGAGCAGCAAGTAGGCCCGCCCGCGCTCTTCAGTCCTCCTCCTGCCCGCCGGCAACCTCGCCAACGAGATCGTAGGTATGCGCCTCGGTGATTCGGACCGCAACGATATCACCGGGGTTGACCTGCCCTGAAGTAATATACACACAACCATCAATTTCCGGGGCCTGAAAACGGGTCCGTCCCTCCAGCAGCAGCTCGCTCTCGCCGCTGACCCCCTCGATCAATACCGGTTCCACCCGGCCGACAAACCGTTGCTGCCGCTGCGCGCTGATGGTGGCCTGGGTAGCCATTACCCGCCGAGCGCGCGCCTCTTTCTCCTCCTCCACGACCTTGTGCGGCAACCCCGCGGCCATGCTGCCCTCTTCGTCCTGGTACTGGAAGACGCCGACATGATCGAGTTCCCAAGCCGTGAGCGAGTCGACCACCTTCGCCACATCCTCCTCGGTTTCTCCGGGGAAGCCGACGAGCATGGTGGTGCGGATGGCGCAATCAGGGATATGCGCCCTGATGCGCCGCACCAGATCATCCAGGGTGGCATGGCGATAGTGCCGGTTCATCGCCTCCAGCACCCGGTCGCTGGCATGTTGAAAGGGGATGTCGAGATAGGGCAGGATACGCGGCTGCCGCGCCATCAATCGCAGGAGATCGTCGGTCACGCTTGCCGGATACGCGTAGAGAAGCCGGAACCAAGGAATAGCTGTGTTGTCCAGGAGCGACTCCAAAAGGTTCACCAGGGTTTCCGGCTCGCTCAAATCGCGCCCATAGGCGGTCAGATCCTGGGCGATCAATACAAGTTCGCGGACGCCGGACTGCTCCAGGCCGATGGCTTCGGCTGTCAGGTCGGCGATCGCCCGGCTGCGCAGCCGCCCGCGGATCGAAGGAATCATGCAGTAGGCGCAGCGGTTGTCGCATCCTTCGGTAATTTTCAGGTACGAGCGGAACATGGGGGTGGCCAGCCGGCGGGGGACCGTGCTGTCCATCAGATAGGCGGCGGCCCCGGGGCGGACGAGGACCAGAGGCGTGGACCCGATACTGGCGATCAGCTCGCCGATGCGGGGAAAATCGTCGAGACCGACAAAAAGGTCGACTTCCGGCAGTTCAGTCGCCAGCGCCTGGCCGTAACGCTGGACCATGCAGCCGGTGACCACCAGACGTTGATGCGGGTTCTCCTCCTTGCCTGCGGCCAGTTCCAGAATTGTGTCAATGGCCTCTTCCACGGCGGGGCGAATGAAACCGCAGGTGTTGACCAACACCACAGAGGCCTGTTCCGCCTCCTCCACCACCGTGTATCCCGACTGCTCCAGGGCGGCGAGCATCACCTCGGAATCAACGAGATTTTTGGGGCACCCCAAACTGACCATATACAAGGTTTTCATGCGACCTCACCGGGTTGAATGACGGCACAGAGCCGGTCGAGCACGCACCGCGAATCGGCGCGGAATTGTTTGTGCTGAAAGCGGGGCACCCATTCCCGGTGGAACAGCTCATCAGACACCAGCATGACCGCAGCGAGACTCACCCGGCGGAAGGCGGCGACGGCGCGCAAGGCGGTGTACTCCATGTCAACGGCCAGAATACCCTGCGCGCTGTACCGTTGGACTTTTTCCCTGGTCTCCCGGTAGACGGCGTCCGTCGTCCAGATTCGCCCCTGCTTGGGGTGATGCCCCACTCCGGCCAGGGTTTCGACGAGCCAGGAGCGCAGGGACTCGTCATCGCCACCTTCTCCACCGTGGTAATGCCCGCTCGTCCCCTCCTCGCTCAGTCCTCCTGTGGGAACAAACAGTTCTCCAGCGGCCAGGGACGGGTGCAGAGAGCCGCACCAGCCATAGACAACGATCCGGCGTGCCCCCAGGGCGATCAGTTTTTCCAGACAGATGACGGCCATGGGAGCACCCACCGCAGGACCGGCTAAAAAAAAAGTGTCGCCGCGGTACAACTGGGCATGAAAAAGGACGTGCCGGTGCAGGGCATAGCGCCCGGCCAAACCGGAAAAGCAGCCGCTGTCGGCCGGGTTGACCGCCAGGATGCCGGTGGGCGGCAACTCCGGTTCGCCCTTAATCCTCGTTGGATTGATAATGCAGGTGGACATGCGGCAGAATAACAATAAAAAAGGGCTGCGGCAACACCGCAGCCCTTGATCGGGATGTCTCCCTCTGATCTATCGGCGTGAATTACAGTCCGAGCGCAGCCTTGAAAGGATTCGCATAGAGCAGAATAAAAGCGATAACCAAACCGTAAATGGCGATAGACTCGCACAGCGCCATACCAAGAATCATGGTGGTGGTGATCGCACCTTTTGCTTCAGGATTGCGGGCAACGCCATCGCATGCGCCACGCAAGCCGTTCCCCATACCAATGCCAGCGCCAAAGCCGGCAAGGCCGATGCTGAGAGCGGCGCCGATACAAATCAGGGCAAGACTAAGTTTATCCATTGTTGTGTTCCTCCGTACTAATGTTATATAAAGTTGGCCTTCTTCTCCGTTGAACGGAACTCTTAAAACCGATTAATGGGCATGCTCCATCGCTCCCGCGCAATACAGCAGCGAGAGCAGGACAAAAACCACAGCTTGGATCACCGAAACCAGCACACCCAGACAAAGGATGGGCAGAGGCGCAAAGAAGGCTCCAGCCAGCATGAACAACACGCCGAGCAGAACCTCTTTGGCGAGGATGTTGCCGAAAAGACGCATGGAGAGCGAAATCAGCCGGGCGAAATTACTGATAATCTCCAGCAGGAACATAAACGGCGCCAGCGCCTTGCTCGGCCCCATGAAATGCTTGTAATAATGGAGGCCGTGATACTTGAATCCCAGCACGTGGTGGGTCACCCAGACAATCAGGGTCATGGCCAGGGTGATGTTGAGGCTGGAGGTGGGCGACATGAAGCCGGGAATAAGCCCGATCATGTTGGCGATGATGATATAGAAGAAAAAAGTGGCCATCATCGGGAAGAGCATCCTGGCTCCCTTTTCGCCCAAATTTTCGGAACAGAAGTCCATCAGGCCGCCGACCATCACTTCCCAGAAATTCTGACCGCTGCCAGGAACCATTTCCAGTTTTCCCATGGTCAGCCGGGGCACGATGATAAGGAAGGCCATGACCATCCAGGTGTAGGTCATGTAGGGTTCACAGATCTTTTCCAGAAGGGTCGCACCGACCGGAGTATGGGGAACCGGCAGCCCCAATGCTTGAAGAATCAATGAAATAAATAATATCGGATGTTCCATAGCCTGCACTCTCCTCAAACTTTGCTCGGCGTCCAGTGCTTTCCTGCACTCACGCCGATAATGACAACACTGACCATCACCGTGGCGAACCCCAAGGTCAGCCCGATCACATCGATCATGACGTGTGAAGCCAGCACGAATAACAGCAAACCCAGGACGACCAGCCGGGCGAGCGACCTGAGAAAAAATCGCGTTTTCTCCATGCTGACACTTGCCCCGGCGCCACCATAACCCTCGCTGACTCGCTGCATCAGCCGCCGGCCATCTTTCTGCAGCAGCCAGAAACTGCCGTTGACCAGCAGGCCGCCGATCAACAGCGAACGGGCAAAGAGCCAGCCCTGGAGGTACCAACCAGCGGCCGCAAGCACGCCTAGGAGGAGCACGCTGCACACCGTCACTCGCCGGACCATGGAAGCGTCGCCCCCATTGCTCCACCGGCTTGAGGTTTTACCCTGCTTATTCATCTTTTATTTTCCTGGTCAACTCCCAGAGTCCTTTGAATCCGGCGGCAATTCCGAATCCCAAAAAAATAAAAGTAAGATACGGCGCTGTTTTCCCGTCAAAAACCTTATTGTCAAGCGCCCAGCCCATACCGAATCCGATCAGGATGGAAAAGACAAACGACATGCCGGCTTGACTATAGACCGCCAATTGCCTGAACATTTCCTTGCGGTCTTCCGACATCGCTTTCCCCACACGCATCCACCGGGGTCGTGACAATCGCTGCTACAGGTAGCATGCACAACCGGCAAACGCAATAATTTTTTAACTAATCTATCAATTTTTTGAATGACGATTCAGTCAGCTTCAACGCTTTTTCCAGGTGTTCCCGCTCATGTGCGGCGGACAAAAATGCCGCCTCGAACTGGGAAGGCGCGAGCCAGATTCCTGCGGCGAGCATCTGCCGGTAGTGGAGTCCATACCGCACGGTATCGGCGTGCAGGGCCGACTCGAAATCAGTGACCGGTTCCGGGGTGAAAAAACAGGTCATCATCGAGCCGACGCGGTTGAGCACCACCGGCACCGGGGCTGCAGCGGCGATTTTCTCCATCTCCGCACCGAACCAGGCGCTTTTCTCTTCCAATTCGGCATAAAATCCTGGGCGCTTGACCATCTTCAACATAGCCAAACCCGCCGCCATGGCCAAGGGATTGCCGGAAAGGGTTCCGGCTTGATACACTGGCCCGTCGGGCGCAATCAGCTCCATGAGCTCCCGTTTGCCGCCATAGGCCCCCACCGGCAAACCTCCACCGATGATCTTGCCGAGACAGGTCAGGTCGGGGAGAATGCCAAACCGTTCCTGCGCCCCCCCCAAGGCCAACCGGAACCCGGTGATGACCTCGTCAAAGATGAGCACGATGCCGAGTTCACGGGTGAGAGCGCGCAGGGTGCGGAGAAAATTGAGCCCCGGCGCCACCACGCCCATGTTCCCAGCCACGGGCTCCACAATGACGCAGGCAATGTCGAGGGCAGGGTTCCGCAGGGTCTGCTCCAGAACAGCTTCATTGTTATAGGGAATCGACACGGTGTTCCGGACGATGTCATCGGGAACGCCCGGGCTACCGGGGATGCCAAGAGTGACCACACCCGAGCCCGCCTTCACCAGGAAGGAGTCGGCGTGCCCGTGGTAGCAGCCGTCGAACTTCACCACCACCTTGCGCCCGGTAAATCCCCGGGCCAGGCGGATGGCGCTCATGGTGGCCTCGGTGCCGGAGTTGACAAATCGAATCTTCTCCATCGAGGGAACCGCGTCGCAGACTTGCGCCGCCAGTTCCACCTCCAGGGGAGAGGGAGCGCCGAAACTGGTGCCGTCCATCGCAGTCCGCTGGATGGCCTCCACCACCACCGGATGGGCGTGTCCGAGAATCATCGGCCCCCAAGAACCGACAAAATCGATAAACTTGTTGCCGTCGACATCGATGATCGTACACCCCGAGGCCTTGGCGACGAACAACGGGTCGCAGCCAACGGCGCGGCAGGCCCTGACCGGTGAATTAACGCCGCCGGGGATGAGTGTTTTTGCCTGGGCAAAGAGCTGTGCTGATCGTTCCGTCTTCATCGGGTTCTCTGGTATGGATTATCGTGAAAGAGTGTCCTTGCTGCGAACAGGACTGCCCTTTATAGCACGGGATTTTTTCCCCTGTCAAAACCAAAACGAACAAATGGACGGGCTTGCCAGGACCTCAAGGAGATCAATTTTTTCTTGTCACCATTTGACCCGCAAGGTAGAATGGCGAACAATGCAATTTATTGCCACATAACCATCGAAAATTCATTACTTTTTCATCCCCTCGTTTTTTTCGACAGCTATCCAACAGGAGAAGAGAGATGGCAAGCGACAACGTACTCCATATTTCAGACAGCGAATTCGAAAATAAAATCATCGGCAACCCCCTTCCCTGTCTGGTTGATTTCTGGGCGCCGTGGTGCGGACCCTGCAAAGCCATTGGACCGGTTATTGACGAGTTGGCCACGGAGTTCGGCGGCAAGGTGATCATCGCCAAGATGAATGTGGACGACAACCCTGCCACTCCTGGCAAATTCGGCATCCGGGCCATCCCTACCCTCATCCTGTTTAAAGGCGGCGAGGTTGTGGATCAGATTACCGGCGCTGTGGGTAAATCACAGCTGCAGGCCCTCATCAAAAAAGCCCTTTGACAGCTTTTCTTTCCGGCACGATTTTGAGCGCTACGCAAAAAATCGTGCTTTTTTTTTGGCGGTAGCGCCCATGCAACAGGCACAGTATCAACTGATCATCGTTGGTGGCGGACCGGCGGGTCTCACGGCTGGATTGTATGCCGCCCGCGGCCGCCTCAATGTGCTGCTCGTCGAAAAAGGGGCCACCGGCGGCCAAGTGCTGGTCACCGACTGGGTTGACAACTACCCGGGTTTCGTGGAAGGCGTATCCGGATTCGACTTGGTGGACAAAATGACCGCCCATGCCGACCGTTTTGGCCTGGAAAGAAAATTCGCCACCATCGCCTCGTTGGACCTGACTGGAGACATCAAATCGGTCATCCTGGAAAATGGGGAAATCCTCACCGCCAAGACCATCATCCTCTGCACCGGCGCCAAGCCCCGTAAACTCAACATTCCCGGCGAATACGAATTCACCGGCCGAGGCGTTTCCTACTGCGCCACCTGCGACGGTCCCTTTTACCGCAATCAGGAAATCGCCATTGCCGGGGGAGGCAACACCGCCATCCAGGATGCCCTGCATTTGACGAAATTCGCCTCGAAAGTCACCGTCATTCACCGCCGCGGTGAATTGCGCGCCACCAAGGTGCTCCAGGAGAAGGCCTTTTGCAACCAAAAAATAGATTTTCTCTGGAACACCAAGGTGATGGAAATCAGAGGAGACAAGAGTGGCGTTGACAGTATCCTGCTCAAACACCATAACGACGACCAATCCGTCCTGAAAGTAACCGGACTTTTCGTCCTGATCGGCATTGCCCCCAACAATGAACTCCTGCCCTTGGATCAATTGCGCACAGATGAAGGGGGATTCATCATTACCGACGAGGAAATGGCCACCTCCATCCCCGGCGTCTATGCGGCTGGTGACATTCGCAGCAAACGTTCCCGGCAGATTATCAATGCCGCCGGAGAAGGCGCTGTCGCCGAATTGTCCGTCGAGCATTACCTCGGCAACCAGGCCCCGGATACCCCCCTCAACTGCAGCGAATAGAGGATTCTACCATGCCCCTGTCCCGGAACACGTTGTCCTCCTATGGCGCCACGCCTCTTCTCCTGATCCTGCTCGTGATCGCCGCCACCACCCTGTCAGGTTGCTCGATGTTCAGCAAATTCAGCGTTGGCGAGGAAGAGAGCCCTAAAACGCAACCACCCGAGGTTTTGATCGTCCAAGGCATGGACGCCTACAACACCGGCGACTACAATGAGGCCAACAAAAACTTTAAAATCATCCTCGACGAGCATCCGTTCAGCGCCCAGGCCATGCTGGCCGAACTGAAATCCGCCGATGCCCACTACTACAACAAGCAGTACGCTGAGGCCAAGGTCCTCTACAAGGCTTTCGAGGAGCGTCATCCCACCAACGAGGCCATCCCGTATGTGCTGTTCCAGATCGGCATGTGCGACTATAGCCGCTCCGATCGCATTGACCGGGATGTCGCCGGCCCTCAGGAGGCGATCAAATCCTTCACCCGCCTGATCAACGCCTATCCTCAGTCGCCCTATGCCAAGGAAGCGAAGACCAAAATTAAGGATTCCAAAGAATTCCTCGTGAACCACGAGTATATGGTCGCGGTTTTTTATGTTCGGGCAGCCCGCTATGACGAGGCCAAACACCGGCTCAAATATCTGTTGGCCCGTTATCCCGACTCCAACCTGGCACCCCAGACAAAAAAACTGTTGGAGCATCTCGAAGCAGGGAACAAGCCGGCCTGGGGTATGAACCGGTGGCTGCCGGAGTTTATGACCAAGGCTCCGGCGGACAGAAAGGAGGCAAAAGAAGCGGTGCCATCCGAAGAAAAACCGGCCGATTCCCCGAAAATCGACATCGGCCAGTCCGACGACGCCGGCGCGAAATAGCGGTCAGAGACGTGAGATGGCGGCTCAATCCTGCCAACAGGACTGAGCCGCCAACCATTGCAGCATCGCCTCGACCGGCTGTTGCGTGTTCAACCGGAGGCAATCGTTCTCCCCTTTCGCATCTGGCGGTTCAAAGGCTTGCTGCTGGTGCAGATAGATCTCCCAGCGGCCATCGGACACGGCCTCCGGGTCCTGGGCTCGCAATGCCAGCCGGCGCCGTGTCTCCTCCTCGGTGCAGGTACAGAAAAAAAAGACGCACCGCGCCCCCATCCCCGCCGCCACCAACCGGACCTGATCCCGATCGGCACGCCTGCTGTACGAACCGTCCAGCACCACCATTGTTGCGCCCGCCAACAAATCCTTCCTGGCTTGGTCGAGCATGGCCCGATACGTTGCTTCGGTAAACGCGGGGGTGTAAAGCCCTTGTTCCACTCCGTCCGGACGCTTGGCAGAGGCCTGTATCCCCGCCAATTGCTTGCGCACCCGGTCGGTATTGTAATATGGTGCCCGGCAACGATCGGCCCAGGCAGCGCCGAGGGTCGATTTCCCCGAAGCGGTCATCCCGAAAAAAACGGCGATTATTTTCCCGGCGGGTGGCTGGCCAGCGCCCTTCTCATGCGGTTGCATAGCGCTGGGCCAACTGAAAATACCTGGCGGCCTGCTCAAGACTGGCCGCTCTCACCGCCGGATCGACCGCGGGGTCGCCCGCAGTGAACAGCCCGATTTTGCCGCGCACATAGGCGCGGTAGCATTTGTAGAAATTAAGCATGACCAGCAACTCCCGGTCTTCGGTTACCTGCACCAATCGATCGATGAACCGGCCGGCCAAACCATCCAGCCCGTAATACTCCAGATCCATGACCAAAAAAGCGACATCGCTGGCCACATCGCAATAGCGGAAACGCTGGTTGAATTCGATGCAGTCGTAGATATACACCTTGTCAGCCAGGCAAATGTTGGCAGAATAGAGATCGCCATGGCAGTCGCGGATGCGATCGTCATCAATCCGCCGCTGAAACAAGGCCTCGTTGCCGAGAAAGGTCCGTGCGTACGCGGCGATGCCATCGAACTGCGCCTGACTCAGTGCCCCCTGACCGATGAAGGGCCGGGTCTGATCAAAATTTTCCAGGACGTTGACCGCAACGGCGGCGGCAGTGCCGAATCGGGCGATCTCGGCCCCGCCATTGGCCTGCCGGTAAAAATCAGCCAGCACCGCGACCAGGGCGTCAATATGATGCGCATCCAACTCTCCCGAACGAATCAGGCGGACCATCATCCGCTCTTCCGGCATGCGCGCCATCTTGACCCCGTACTCCACGACCGGCCCGTTGCCGTTCAGGGCATAGCCGCCACCCGGCTCGGCGGTCACCGTAACCAAGCCCAGGTAGATGTCGGGGCAGAGCCGCCGGTTGAGCAGCAATTCCTGTTCGCAGCAGAGGCGCCGCTTCTCCAGATTGGAAAAATCGAGGAACCCGAAGTTCACCGGTTTTTTGAATTTATAAACATAGTCGCCGGCCAGAATCACCGAGGAAATATGCGTCTGCACCAGCTTGATATCCGGTGCGGGATGATCGTAGCGGTCGGGGCGCAGCAGCGCCTGCAGAAAAGGGGGAAGATGGTCGTTGGCCATGGGTTGATCTCCGGCTGCGAAGGGTCGTTCCGTTGGGATGGATGTTGGCGGCACTCTAACAGACCGGGCCAACAGCGTAAACTGTTTACGCGCCGGGTGCGTCATGGTAGACTCACCGGCCTACATAGGGGGAACTGTTTTGGATGAATGAACAATCGCTTGCGTCACTGCTGCGGCAAGTCCGCGCCGGCACGCTCGAGGTCGTCGAGGCCCTGGACCAACTTCGCCGTTGGCCGGTGGAGGTTTTGGAATCCGCCCGGATCGACCATCACCGGCTCATCCGGACCGGGCTGCCCGAAGCGGTGTTTGGCGAGACCAAAACCGTTGCCCAGCTCATCGAGATCCTCACCGCCATGCTGCGTGCCCCCTCGGTGGTTCTGGCCACCCGGGTCGGGCCGGAGAAGGCGGAGGCCGTTCTCGCCCGTCTGCCCGGACTGACCTACCATCCGGTGGCTCGTATCCTGGCCGGCAACGATCAGCACATTCCGGCCGAGAATGGCCAGGGGACCGTGGTCATCGTCACCGCGGGCACCTCGGATATGCCGGTGGCCGAAGAGGCCAGGATCACCTTGCAGTGTTTCGGTCATTCCGTGGTCACGCTCTACGATGCCGGCGTGGCCGGCATTCATCGCATTCTGGCCCACTCGGCCCTGCTGCAACAAGGCCGGGTCATCATTGTCGCCGCCGGCATGGAAGGCGCCCTGCCATCGGTGGTGGCCGGCCTGACCGCTGCGCCGGTCATCGGCGTGCCCACCAGCACCGGCTATGGCACCGGGGCAGGCGGCTATTCCGCTCTGCTCGGCATGCTCAACAGTTGCTCGCCCGGCCTGGCGGTGGTCAATATCGACAACGGGTTCGGCGCGGCCTGCATGGCGGCGGCCATCAACCAGAAGAGCTGAACAACCTGCCGGCTCGTTCCCGGCACCTTCTTCCCGTTTTCCTGCACCAAACCCTTTTTGCCGCAAAAAAACCATCGCGTCATTGCAGGAAGCAGTGTATCGACGTATAATCTGTCCGTTTATACTACCGGGACGCTTTTCCTCCTCCCCCTCACCCAGCTACAGGTACCTTGTCAATGAATTCCACCTTGAAACTCAAAATCGGGCTCGTCCTCTTTCTGCTGCTCTTTTCCGGACTTGCCCTCACCCCTTCCCTGTATCACGACCTGCCGGACTGGTGGAAAAAATATATCGCCCCCGCCGGGCTGAAACTGGGGCTGGACCTGCAAGGCGGCATGCACATCGTCCTCCAGGTCGACCTGGAAAAAGCGGCCGAGAACTCCCTTGATCTCTCGGCCTCGGATTTCAAGGCGGCCCTGACTGAAAAAAATATCAACGCCGTCCGCATGGAAACAGGGGACCCAAAGATCGTCCTCTTTACCCTGCCCAATATCGGCGCCATCGACACCATCAAGCAGACCCTGACGGAGCGATTTCCCAACCTTGACAGCGAGGTGCAGGCCGAGGCCGGGACCTTTCCCCGCATCACCCTGCGACTGAAGGGCGACGAGATTGATTTCATCAAGAAAAACGCCGTCAATCAGTCGCTGGAAATCATCCGAAACCGGATCGATCAGTTCGGCGTTGCCGAGCCGATCGTCTTGCGGCAAGGGGAAGACCAGATCGTCGTCCAGCTTCCCGGGGTCAAAGATCCGCAACGGGCCATTGGACTGATCGGGCAGACCGCGCAACTCGAATTCAAGATGGTGGCCGAAGCGCCGGGAATCAACCTGGCGCAGATGATCGACGAGGTGGGCAAGGCAGGGCAGTGGCGCGAGGGCGAGAGCAGAAAGCAACTCAATCTGGCCCTGCAGAACCGGTTGCCCCAGGGGACGGAAATCTATTTCGAGAAGCTAGTCGACAACAAGACCAAAAAAGAATCCAAATCACCCCTCCTCCTGGAAAGCCCGGTGCTGATGACCGGCGAAATGGTGAAAAACGCCCAAGTCCGCATTGGCGGCAATTTCAACGAACCCTATGTCAGCCTGGATCTGACCTCGCGCGGTGGCCAGGTCTTCGCGGCGCTCACCGAGAAAAGCGTCGGCAGGCGGCTGGCCATCGTCCTCGACGAGACCGTCCGCTCGGCTCCGGTGATCCGGGAAAAAATTCTCGGCGGCAGCGCTCAGATCTCCGGCAGTTTCACCCACAACGAAGCCACCGACCTGGCCATCGTCCTCCGGGTCGGCGCCCTGCCGGCACCGGTCGACATCATCCAGAACTTGACGGTCGGTGCCAGCCTGGGCCAGGATTCCATCGACAAGGGTATCTATTCCGGCCTGTTTGGCACCCTGATGGTTGTCGTTTTCATGATGCTGTATTACCGGCTTTCTGGCGTTATTGCCAATGCGGCCATGGTACTGAATATTCTCCTGCTTTTCGTCGGCCTTGCTCTCTTTGGCGCGACCCTGACTCTTCCCGGCATTGCCGGTATTATTCTGTCGATCGGCATGGCTGTCGATGCCAACGTTCTGGTCTACGAACGAATGCGCGACGAATTTGCCCTTGGCAAATCGTTGCGTGCGGGGGTTGACGCCGGCTTCAGCCGAGCCTTCTGGAGTATCGTCGATGGCCATGTCACCACCCTGATAACAGCGCTGGCCCTCTTTCTTTTTGGCACTGGTCCCATTAAAGGTTTTGCCATCACCCTCTCCTTGGGTTTAATGCTCAATCTCTTCGCCGTCCTCTTCTGTTGCCGACTGGTGTACGATATCCTTTTCAGTTATAAACTTTTGAAAAAGCTCAATTTTTTTCACCTGGTCAATAAATCAAACTTCAATTTCATGCGGGTGAGAAAAATCGCTTTCACCATTTCCGCTGGTTTTGCCATCCTCGGGGCAATAGCCTTTGTCCAGATTCTGCGAGGGCAAGCCAACATGGGAGTCGATTTCTCTGGAGGCTCGTTGCTGCAGTATAAGGCGGAGAAACCCTTTTCCCTTGATGAAGTCCGGACCGCTTTGCAGAACAATGGCCACCCTGGGGTCGATCTCCAAGAGGTCACGGGAGAAAACCGGCTGATTGTCAAAATAAAAAAATCCGAAGAAAAAGTCGGCAATCTGGACGAACAGATTACCTCAGTGCTGCACAAGGAACAGGCCGACAAAAAATTTGCCCTGGAGAGCAAATCCGAGATCGGCTCATCAACCTCTGCCGATCTTCGCAGCAAGGCGATCATCTCGATTGCCATCTCCATGTTGGGGGTCATGCTGTACTTGGCGCTCCGCTTCGACTTCAGGTTCGGTATCGCCGCAGCCGTCGCGACGTTCCACGATGTCCTGGCCGTCCTCGGCATTTTCTGGCTCCTTGACAAGGAAATGACACTGTTGATCATCACCGCCCTGCTCACCTTGGCCGGCTATTCCCTGAACGATACCGTGGTCATCTTTGACCGCATCCGGGAGAACATGCAGAAAGATGAACATCTCGGACTGTATGAGATCATCAACAATTCCACCAATCAGGTTTTAGCCCGCTCGATCATCACGGTTCTCACGGTCTTCTTTACGGTCGCCTCCCTCTTTTTTTTCGGCGGGTCAGCTATTCATGACTTTTCCTTCACCCTGCTCATTGGCTTGCTGGTCGGCTCCTTTTCCTCTATTTTTGTCGCCAGCCCGCTCCTGGCCATCAAATGGAGGACCAATCCGTGACCGTTGCCTCTTTGCCCAAACATTTTCATCCCCTCGCCGCGGACCAAGAGCTGACCTTTGCCTGCCATCCGGGGGTTCCCTGTTTCACCGAATGCTGCCGGGAGCTGGATTTGGCCCTGACGCCCTATGATGTTCTCTGCTTGAAACGGCAACTGCAACTCACTTCCAGCCAGTTTCTTGCGCAGTATGTGATCGTCGAATGGGATGAAGAGCAGATTTTCCCCACCTGCTATCTCACCATGGTGGACGATGGCTGGGCATCCTGCGTCTTTGTCGAGGCACACGGCTGCTCGGTCTACGCGAACCGCCCTGGGAGCTGCCGCGCCTATCCGGTGGGCCGGGGGACGGCCAGAAGAGGGGACGGCGGCCCCCCGGTGGAATCGCTGATCCTGGTGCGCGAACCCCATTGCCAGGGATTTGCCGAGAGGTGCGAACAGACGGTGCAGACCTATCTCCACGACCAGGGGCTGGAAATCTACAACCGGTTCAACGATGCCCTGCTGCCGCTGATGCAGCACCCCAGCATCCAAGACCGGACCTTCCGGCCCTCGCGGCAACAGCTCGATCAGTACATGCTCGCCTTGTACGACCTCGATCAATTCCGGCGGGAAATGACCGAGGGCCGCATCGCCCTGCACCGGCCGTTCACGCCAGCGCAGTTGACCGGCTTGGCTGGAAACGATGAAGAACTGCTCCTGCTGGCCATCCGCTGGCTGATGCAGGAATGGTTCGGCGAGTAGCCGCAACCGGGGAAGACTCGCCCGATGAGCTCGTCCGATCCCATCGCCGCCCAGCTGCTGCAACGGCTCCGGGAGATCAGCCACCCCTTCTGCGTGACCGAAGGCGGCTCACACGGTCCTGATCACAGCGAGCGGGTCCTGCACACCGCCCTCGCCATCGGCCGGCGGCTCCAGGCCCGGCTGCACATCCTTGCCCCGGCCGCCCTGCTCCATGATATCGGCCGCAGGGAAGAAAGCATGAGCCGCGGCCTGATCTGCCATGCCAAACGGGGTGCGGAGATCGCAGCACCCTTGCTTCGCACCTTGGAATATGAGCCGGACGACATCGAGGCAATCTGCCACTGCATCCGCACCCACCGTTTCCGCGACGGCATGCGGCCCGCCTCGCTGGAGGCGGAAATCCTCTACGATGCCGACAAGCTCGATTCCATTGGCGCGATCGGCATCGGCCGGGCCTTTCTTTTTGCTGGCCAGATCGGTGCCCGGCTCCACAATCCCGAGCTGGACCCCGCAACCACCTCGTCCTATTCGCTGGAAGACACCGCCTACCGGGAGTTCCGGGTCAAAATGTCGCGAATCCGTACCCAGATGCTCACCCCGGTGGGCCGAGAAATGGCGGAACAGCGGCATGCGTTCATGCACACCTTTTTCGATCAACTCACCAGGGAAACCAGCGGCCTCGTGTCGTAACCCCTCCAGCCTCCCCATATCCCCATGCTCAAACTTGTCGTTTTTGATTGTGACGGTGTCATGTTCAGTTCCCGGGAATCAAACCGGTTGTACTACAACCACCTGCTTGCGGCCTTTGACTGTCCGCCGATGGACGAGGAGGAACTCGATTACGTCCATATCCACAACGTCTACAACGCGGTCGCCCACATCTTCCGTAACCACGGTCATGTTGCCCCGGATGCGATCGAAGCCTATCGCCGCAGTCTCGACTACACCCCCTATCTCCGCTATATGACGATGGAGCCGGATCTGATCAGGTTCCTGGAGCTGATCAAACCCCGGTACCGCACCGCGATCTCAACCAACCGCGCCGACACCATGGAACACCTCCTCGACACCTTTGGCCTGCGGCCCTGGTTCGACATGGTGGTCACCGCTCTCAATGCCCCGCGACCCAAGCCGGCCCCGGACGGACTGGTGATGATTCTGAACCGTTTTCAGCTCCTGCCGGAAGAAGCCATCTATATCGGCGATTCGGTGATTGACCAGGAACACTGCGCCAGCGCAGGGGTCGACCTGATCGCCTTCAGAAACAGGGCGCTGGACGCCCGCTACCATGTGGACGACTTCATGAGTGTTCTCAGCCTGCCGCCTTTTCGGGAAAACAACCAGGATGGTTGGTGCATATGAAAGACCTACAACAATCCGGCCGGAACAATCGCCTCAATCCGGCCGCTGATCGCCGGCCCGTTGTTCGCACATCAGTACCGTCGCACTTTTCCCGGCACGCGCGGCCTTGAAGGTCTTCATCAACCTGTGCCCGGTGATTGTTTCAGAATGAGGATGCGATGTCCCTGTGAACAGGGCCACGCACAATCAACTATTTTGGAGATGTGCCCCCAGCGACTTTTTCGATCGTCACTGAAAGCCCGCTTGTTTCCCCCGGGTAAATGCTATACAATTCTCGATAAAATGGGAGGTAGCCGCCCCGGACAGATGGTGCGCCTGGTCTGACCACCCACAGTCCGATCGGGACAGACACGCATCGCGCATAACATTACAGGTTATCTTTATGACCATGGGCTCACAGCGGATTGTTGAAGATTACGAACAGCTCAAAGAGCTTCTTGAATTATATCCCAATATAGCGATTGTGCAGACCGAAGGCCAACCGCCGGATAGCTACGAAATTGAATACACCCTGCGCGGCTATGTCAAGGAGGAGGACAACACCGTTGCCATCGGCCAGAAACATCGGATTCGCCTCAGTCTTCCTTTCGGCTATCCCCATTTTGCTCCGATCGCCAAGCCTCTGACCCCAATCTTTCACCCGGATATCGATCCCGCTGCCATCCGCCTGGCCGACCATTGGCAACAAAATCCCTCCTTGCCTGATCTTGTGCTCCATATCGGAGAAATGATCTGCGGCAATATCTACAACCTTGAAGACCCGTTCAATCAGGAGGCCGCCGACTGGTATGCCAGCCAGCAGGCCCATCTCCCCCTGGATTCGTTGAGCATCGCCGACATCGAGGAGGCAGACGCCGCGCTTGATTCCCTCGTCGACGACACGTTCGCCTCCCTCGGGCTTGAAAGCGATGATTTTCTTGCGCCCGAAAAACCGGCCGATGCCAAAGACATTCAGCACATTCGCGATCTGGTCGCGGAAAACAAAATCTTCACCGCCAATACCCTGCTGGCGACATTACCAGAAACCGTTCTTTTTCCAGACCGGGAAGCCATCCAGCAGGATATTGGCAGGATCCTGCGCAAAACTGATCAACTGTTTAAATTAGCCGAACAATTCGAGGAACTGGGCAAATTTGACAAGGCCATGGAAGTAGCGGACACCCTGCTGGCGATCGCCGCCGACGCTCCCGGTGTCGAGGCTCTGCGCACCCGGGTTCAGCAGTCGTTGCAACTGGCGCAATCCGCAGACCTGCCTTCCCGGAAAGATGACCAGACGCAGTCAACGCCTGCGACCAAGAAATCGCCGCCGCCTTTGCCATTCAAATTACGGACAAAATCGTTGCCTTGGCTCAATGCGATTCCCTTCAAACCCATCCTGGCCGCCATTTGTCTGGTGGGGATTGCCATCGCAGCCCTTTCCCTCTATCTCAAAGACCAGAGCACCCTGAATCAATCGCACGCCGGTCTGCTGAAGGGACAGTTGCTCATCGGCCAAAAACAGTTCGAGAATGCACAGACGGCGCTCGAAGAGGCCAAGTCCATCCTTTCCAACCTGACCGTCCTCCGTTTCCGCAAAGATGCACAGGAGCAAGCGATTGCCGCCCTGATGACGTCCACTGCACTACAGGAAGGACTCAAGGGACGCGTGCTCTACCAGGGCGATTATCTCCCGGTGGGACTCGCAGCGGCCCTGGAAAAACTGACGCTCCTGACCGATCAAGCGCAGTCCCTCGTTGGTCAGAATAAGCTCGTCGAGTCGCTGACCCTCTATCGCCAGGCGCTAAAATTCGCCGCCGACCATAACATGGACAAACAACGAGTTGCGATCAATGAAATTATCCAATCCTTGGAATTGCGGCTTGCCCTCACTACCGCCGAGCGGGCCGAGCAGGAAAAAAATTGGGATGAGGCCGCAGCCGCCTACCGGAAGGCCCTCACGCTCTCGCAGAACATCAATAACCTGGGGACAACGAACGACATCACCCAACGCATGACCGCCGCAACCTTCCGGCACGAGCTTGATCAATCGAAGAAGGCCTTTACCCGGTCGCAATGGCTGGAGACAATCAAGTATCTCGAACAGGCGCAACTGGCCATCGATGCCAATCCCAGCGTCGTCACGGAGAAGGAGCGCCAGGAACTGCATCGTCTCCTCGTCAATGCCCGGTTATATCTCAAGCTGTCAACTGCACGGGAGGCATATCAACTGAAAAATTGGCCGCTCGCCATCGAGGAGTATCAAAATGCTCTCAATCTGTTGGCAAGCGAACCGGATTCAATGGAAAACACGTTGGGCGAGTCCATTGGCAAAATTGAAAGAACCCTGTTGATGGTGAAGATCGCACAAATTCAGGATCTGATCTTGGTCGCCGAAAGCAAGGCGGACGCGCCCACCGTGTTAGCCCATTGCAAGGAAATCCAGCGACTCATCAAGACAGGCAACCACCAGGCCGACCCCGGAGTCAAAACCGTTCTGCAAAAAATTACCGAAAAAATAGAGAAGCAGCAGGAACTGATCGTCAACAATGAAAAAATCGCCTGGCTGGAAGAACATTTCGAGGATATCTTTCGCTCCCATTACCCCACGTTCAAGGGGTCGAAGCTCATGCAGCCGAAGGCAGCTCTCCTGAAAAAAGCGGGAAACAAGATGGTTTTTAACCTCACCTGTCTGGAGCGAAGCCCTGGAAGCTCGTCGAAACTCGAGTTGCAGTATCAGTTCGACGCCAGTACCGGGATGTGGTCGACCTATAATACCAACTAGCCGGGAAAAACTGCTCCACCATCACCCCGTGAACGCGGAACCATTCTAAATCAAGAACCTGAACTCCCCTTTTCCCAATAGATCGTGCAGGTGCAGGATTCCTTCGAGGCGTCCCCCGTCGTCAACAACCGCCAGCACGGTAATTTCATGCTGCTGCATGATGCTTAAGGCATCGGCGGCCATCAGTGAATCCGAAATCGCCACAGGATTGCGTTTCATTCCCTCCTCCATGGTCATTTCCTGGATATTTTTTCCTGACGACAGCATGCGCCTGATATCACCATCAGTGATTATACCGAGCAATCTTCCCTGGTCGTCCTGAATAAAGACAGCGCCGAGATTCTTTTGATTCAGCTCAACAACACCCGCCACCAGCATGGCGTTATGACTGATGACCGGCACCTTTTCCCCTGTCAGCATGACCTCGCGCACCGCTACCTTGAGCCGTTCCCCCAGACTGCCGCCGGGATGATTCCGCCTGAAATCCTCGGCTCGAAACTGTTTCCGGTTTAAAAGGGCCACAGCCAGGGCGTCGCCCATGGCCAGGGTGGCCGTCGTCGACGTCGTTGGCGCCAGGCCGAGCGGGCAGGCCTCGCGGGGAACGGCGACATTCAGAGTCACCACCGCATGCTGGGCAAGATTTGACTGGTTCTGGCCGCAAAGAGCGATGATCGGGATGCGCCGTTCCTTCAGACTGCTCAGAAGCCTATTCAGCTCCGACGTTTCACCTGAATACGAGATGGCAAGGACCACATCCGTCGGCGCGACCATGCCAAGGTCGCCATGCATGGCCTCAACAGGATGAAGAAACACGGAGGACGTGCCCGTTGAATTGAGCGTCGCCGAAATTTTTTGTCCGACCAGCCCTGATTTCCCGATGCCGGTCACCACGAGCCGGCTCGGACAGGCCATGATGATATCCACGGCCTGTTCAAACTCCTTGCCGAGGTTGTCGCGCACCGCGAGAATGCCTTCGGATTCAATCGACAACACCTCCTTTGCCAGTTCAATGCTCACGCCCCACCTCCAAATCAACAACACACCTTCCCTTGCTTCGCCCGGCCAGCATGGCTTCAATTTCCTCGTTTAATTGTCCAAGTTTGACCACGCGGCTGATGCCCGACAATCCGTCGATCTTCCACTCGTGCGCCAACTTCCGCCACAGCAGCATCCGTTTTTCCATGGGACAATTCGCCGAGTACACGCCAATCAGATGTACCCCCCTGAGGATGAAGGGATAGACGCTCAGAGAGAGCCCCCCTGAGGCCACATTGCCGCAGCAGGTCACCACACCATCGAAATCGGTGCTTTTGATGGCGGCAGCCAGCACATCACCGCCCACGGTGTCAATGGCTCCTGCCCACCGCGCCGGCAACAGTTGTTTCTCGGTACCGGCAAGCAGTTGCTGCCGGTCCAGGACGGTTGTGGCACCGAGCGCGGTTAAGGACGCATGTTCCGAAACCTTGCCAGTAACCGCGATCACCTCGTACCCCAGTTTATGCAGCAGCAGCAGAGCCACCGTCCCCACCCCACCCGTAGCCCCGGTCACAAGAATAGGTCCTTTGGCGGGCGTGATCGCATTCCGTTCAAGGTGGAGAAGGCTTTGTGCCGCGGTGAAACCGGCTGTCCCGAGCTGCATGCTTTCCAGAAGTGATAGCCCCTGGGGCTTGCGAACAACCCAATTTGACGGCACCCTGATATATTGTCCATACCCGCCAGAGGTATTCATGCCCAAATCATAGCCGGTGCAGATAACCTCGTCGCCAATTCGCCATGCAGGATCAACCGATGCAACGATAATACCGGCCGCGTCGATGCCGGGAGTATGTGGATATTTCCTCGTGACCCCCCGGTTGCCGCTGGCGGCGAGTGCATCCTTGTAGTTGAGGGACGAATAACGGACCTGAATCACGACATCCCCAGCCGGCAACTCACTGATGCATTTCCTGGCAAGCACGCGGTGAAACCCATGGTGGACGTCTTCAAAAACCACCAACGCGTCGAATTCGCGATTTTCCATCATAACCAAGGGGTATTACGGGAACAAAACATCATTGCATGCGAAAGACATCAATATCTGGAAACCATTACAGGTTCTCGGCCTGTTGCCAGCCATGCGAACCATCAAGCCCCGCCTGGTTGGGGACGGAGCTGGCCACCGATCAACTCGTGTTCCGCGCCGTGGTCATCCCGCAGCCGGTACAAACCCTGTGACGTAATGCCCTGCCCGACACCATGCAGGACTCTTTCCTCGCACACATGGACAACGCGCCTGTGCAGGAGAAAATCATATTGTTGCCACTCGGCAAGCACAGATTCTCGGTCCTGCCGCAGTCGCATCACTTGCCCAGAAATGGCCTGTGTTAAGTGCCCAAGGAGCGCATCCAAGTCCACGGTCTTGCGCATATGCTCGAACAGAGTGGTGACAAGCGGCTGAATATCCCCATCGAAATCACCAATCCTGTTATTGGCGTTCAACCCGACGCCGATGATGACCTTGGCGGCCGTATCGGAAGGATGCGGCGTGCATATATGCTCGCAGAGGATCCCGGCCACTTTTTTGCCGCCCAGGTAGAGATCATTGGGCCATTTGATGAAAGGTACCAGGTTAAAGGCTTGATGCAAGACATTGCGACAGGCAAGCCCAGCCGCCAAGGTGGTGAGTGGTAAAATTTCGAGGGGAAGATCCGGTTCGAGCAACAAGGAAAAATACAACCCTCCCGCAGGAGAATTGAAACATCGGCCGTACTGTCCTTTGCCAGCAGACTGTGAAACGGCATGCACCACTGTGCCCGCTGGCCTTCCCTCGGCAGCCAGTTCCTTTGCCACCCGATTGGTCGAATCTATTTGGTCGTAGGTGATGATCATTGTATGAAGGAACCCATGGGCAGAAGAGGCTACCTCAGAAAAAAAAAGCAGAGACCCTGAAAGGATCCCTGCTTCTAGGGCAAAACCAGTGCTAGAAAATGCTTACTTCTCTTCGTTCTGGATACGATCCGGTCGGGCATACATGGTGGTGGATCCGGAGGACCAGAACATCAACTCACCTTCAGTAACCAGTGCATTGGCAACTTTTTTAATGTCTCTCGGCTTGGTGTCCGGATCACATTCATAAAAGTCTTTGATGTACAACTGGGGTTTGGGTGCTTTCTTTGCTTTCTCAATGATGGCTTTTTTCAGTTCATCTATGCTCAGTGCCATAATGCGCTCCTCGTGGTGTGTGAAAACACAAAAAATGATCGGCCCTGGGATCAGAGCCGATCATCGATTTCCTGCTGTTACTTGGTGTACGCGGCAGTATGACTGGTGAACTTGAATTGAGTGGTGGTACGCCAGGTGTCGTACGCCAGACGATAATCGTCGATGGACTTTTCGGTGAAGGGAATTCCGGTTTTCTCAAAGAATTTCTCCCAGCCGATCCGCTCCGCCCATTCGCCAATGCGTTCGTATTTCTTCGCGTCCTTGGCATAGGCTACCAGGATCTGGCGGACACAGGCAACGGTTTCCGGCCACCGCGGGGTGTTGTTCGGCAGGAACGGCACTACCAGTTTGGAGAACTTCGGTGCGGACTTGGAATTGGACACCTTGCCGCCAACCAGGATGGCAATACCGTCGCCTTCCGGATCAGCCAGCGGCATGGCCGGGCACATGGTGTAGCAGTTACCGCAGAACATACAGCGCTCGGCGTTGACCTTGACCGATTTTACTTCCTCGCCAGCGGAGTTCGTGGCCTTGGCAGGCTTGACCGCACCGAGCGGGCAGGAAGCAATGGCCAGCGGAATCTCGCAGACACCAGTAATACGATCATTGTCGATCATCGGCGGTTTGCGATGGATGCCGAGGATGGCGATATCAGAGGCATGAACAGCGCCGCACATATTGAGACAGCACGCCAAGGCGATACGCACCTGCGCCGGCAGCGTCATGGAGCCAAAGTACTCGAACAGGTCATCCATAACACACTTGACCGGACCGGAAGCGTCGGTTGCCGGAGTGTGGCAGTGGAGCCAGCCCTGGGTGTGGACGATATTGGTCACACAGGCGCCAGTACCACCGATCGGGAACTTGTTGCCGTAGCTCTTGATGGTTGCCTTGAGCGGCTCGATCTTGTCTTTCGCGTCCACCATGAACTCAACATTGTTCCGGGTGGTGAATCGAAGATGGCCGTCACAGTGCTTGTCGGCGATATCACAGATATCACGGATATAATTGATGGTAGCCAAACGGGGAGAACCACAGCGCACGGTGAACACCTTGGCGCCGGTCTCGGAAACGTGCATCAGGATACCGGGCTCCAGAATCTCGTGATAGAGCCATTTGCCTTTATTCTCTTTGATGACGGGCGGCAGAAAATCTCCGTAGTACCGCGGTCCCAAGTCGGTAATCCGACCTTCCATAGGATTCTTCGGATCGTAACCCATTATATTATCTCCTTATAAAGTAGTTCCGTTAGAGTATATCAATGACGGCTATCAAGCGGCGTGACGTCTTCTAAACTCGGCAACATCACGCTCCCAGCCACCAGGTACTTCCTCTTCGCCCCAGAAGACGTACGGGTTGGAACGCGGCTCTTTAACATGCTGCGGCAATGCCTCAATTTCCATAACCTTGAGGAAGGTCGGCAGACCGATGCGTTGCATGGTCTCGCCCACACGCTCGCGGTTCTTGCCCACTTCCATCCACCAATCCCACACCTTCTCGATCATGTCGACGAGTCCCTGGAAGTCGTCTTCCGCGCTGACCTCGATGAAGGGGACAACCAAGGTGGCGAACTGCGCGCCATCGAGGATAGGAGCCTTGGCGCCGATACAGATGGAGGCGCCTTTCTGCTCACCGGGACGCAGGGCACGGGGCATAACATTGATGCAATGCATGCAGCGGGTGCACTCGGAGTTGTCGATCTTCAACTCGCCGCCTTCCATCCACATACACTGGGTGGGGCAGAGATCGACCACTTCCTTCTGGATGTCGAATTTACCCCAGTTGCCGCCCTTGTGCGCACCGGCGTTGGCAGGATACTCGGCATCGCCGGCGATGTATTTTTTGACAGCGGCCTGGTCAATGCGGATATCGTCTTTCCAGGTGCCGATAACGGCAAAGTCGGAACGGGCAATGGCGGCAACGCAGTCGTTCGGACAGGCGGAAAATTTGAATTTAAACTTGTAGGGGAAGGCCGGGCGATGAATCTCGTCCTGATACCGCTGGGTCAGACTGTTGCACGCTTCCTGGGCGTCGTAGCAGGCGTACTCGCAGCGGGAATCGCCCAAACAGCTGGAGGGGGTACGCAGGTTGGAGCCAGAACCGCCCAGATCTTGTTTCAGGTCATGGGTCAGATCCCAGAACAGGGGCTCCAGGTTCTCGGTGCGGGTGCCAAGGAAGATCAAGTCACCGGTGGAGCCGTGAAAATTGGTGACACCGGAACCGTATTTCTCCCACAGGTCCATCAGGGCGCGAAGGTTCTCGGTGGTATAGTAGAGACCTGACGGCTGGGCGATACGAACGGTATGGAAATGCTCTACACCGGGAAACCGGGTCGGCACGTCAGAATAACGGCCAACGATACCGCCGCCGTACCCGAAAACACCAACGATACCGCCATGTTTCCAGTGGGTGATCCGATCTCTGTATGAAAGCTCAAGCTGGCCAAGAATGTCCCAGCACTCAGGCTTGGTTGCAGCCTGCTGTTTGAGGTCAGTGACGAAACTCGGCCATGGACCTTTTTCGAGTTCGTCCAATAGAGGCGTTTCATGCTTTGCCATCAGTGTTCCTCCTAGAGATTATGTGGTTAGAAAAAACTCATCGATTCAAATAATCTGATCGAAAAATGCGCGTCAATACAGGCTAGAACGCACAATACCATATTGAATGCTCATTCAGACGGCGAGCATAAACGCCTGGAAACTCTTTGTCAACAAAAAATCCAAGCCATTGTCGCGCCCTGAAAACAGGGCCAACAGCGCCACAATCGTTCACACCATCCCCGCCTGCCTCAACATGCTTTCTTCCAGGGGATCCGTTTCCGGATGCCCTGTCGTGCCGGCAAGCAGCCCCAGGAGACGGGTTGCCAGCACCTTGCCCAACTGGACGCCCTCCTGGTCAAATGAATTGATATTCCAGCAAAATCCCTGAAAAACAATCCGGTGCTCGTAGATCGCCAACAGCGCCCCCATGGTTCGCGGCGTCAGCCGGTCGGCGATCAGGACCGAGTTGGGCCGGTTGCCGGGAAACCGCCGCGCGGGATTTTCATCCTGCTTGCCCAGGGCCAGGGCCAGTGACTGCGCCAGCATGTTGGCGACCAGCTTCTGTTGCGAGCTGGTCCCCTCCACCTCGAGATCGGCCCCATGCTGGTTGCGGCGAAAGCCAATGAATTCCACCGGGACAATCTCGGTTCCCTGATGGATCAATTGATAAAAGGCGTGTTGCCCATTGGTGCCCGGTTCCCCCCAGACCACCGGTCCGGTCCGCCATCCGGCCACTCGCCCCTGCCGGGTAACCGATTTGCCGTTGCTCTCCATATCGCATTGCTGCAGGTGGGCCGGAAAACGGGCCAGGGCCTGACTGTACGGCAATACGGCCACAGTGGCGTGGCCGAGAAAATTGTGATTCCAGATACCCAGCAAGGCGAGGAGCAGGGGGATGTTGGCGCGCATATTGGTGTTTTCGGCCGCCCGATCGACTTCGTGCGCCCCCCGCAACAGCTCCATGACCGCGTCGAAGCCGAGCGCAAAACCAAGGGTCACGACCCCGACCATGGAAGTAGCCGAGTAGCGCCCGCCAATATAATCTTCCATATAAAATGAACGCAGATAGCTGGACGCATCGTCCATGGGGCTTCCTTCACCGGTGACCGCCACCAGATGACGGGCTGGATCCAGTCCCGCCCGTACCAGCGCGGCCCGGACCAAACGCTCGTTGGTCAGGGTCTCCAGGGTGGTGCCGCTCTTGGACACGATATTGAACAGGGTGCGTGACAGATCGAGCCCGGACAAAACCTCGGCCACGTCGTCAGGGTCGACGTTGGCGATGAACCGGGCCGAGCGGCCAGGAAGCGCGTAGGCCTTCAGTGCCAGGTACAGCGCGCGGGGCCCCAAATCGGAACCGCCGATGCCCACCTGCACCATGGTGGTAAACGGTTGCCCCTGGCCATTGACGAGCGTGCCATCGGCCAGTTCAGCGAGAAAGCCGCGCAGCTTGGCAAGTTCCCGCATCGCCTTGCCGCTGGCCTCCGGCACCAGAGGCACCTCGTCAAAGACATCGCGGCAGGCCGTATGGAGCACCTGGCGGTTTTCACTGGCATAGCCTTCAATGCGATTGAGCACCGCGCCCCGTTGCATCGCCTTGAACTGATCGACTAGCCCGGCCTCGTCGGCGAGCTCCTGGAGCGCGTCCAATACCTCCGGGGTAATGCGCTGGGTACCGTAGAGCAGGTCAAACCCGCAGAATGAGGCCTTCAGTTCACTGATTCGCCGCGCGGTCAACCCGCCATCCGCCGTCAGATCGTGCGGCGCCCGCGCCAGGTCCGCGAGCTTGACCACCGCCGTATGGGCTGAAAAATCCTGCATCTGCATCGCGCCTCCCTCCCTGTCACCCGATTACGGCCGCGCCAGTTCCTTCATCCTGGCGATGACCGCCCGATAATCTTTTTGGCCGTACACAGCCGAACCCGCAACAAAAATATTTGCCCCAGCCGCCGCCATCCTGCCGATGGTCGCTGGGCTGATGCCGCCATCCACCTCGATGCCGGCGTCGGGATTGACGCGGTCGAGCATCTGCCGCAACTTGGTCGCTTTCGCAAGCGCGGACTCGATGAACGACTGGCCGCCGAAACCGGGGTTGACGCTCATCAACATCACCAAATCGACCTCGGTCAGGACATATTCGAGGGTGGAGAGGGATGTGGCCGGGTTGAGCACCGCCCCGGCCTTCTTGCCCCGCTCCCGGATCGCGGCCAGGGTACGGTGAAGATGGGTGCAGGCCTCGACATGCACGGTCACCCAATCGGCACCGGCATCGATGAAATCGTGGAGGTAACGGTCGGGATCGGTGATCATCAGGTGGACATCGACCGGCAGACTGGTGACCGCCCGCACCGCCTTGACCACCAGGGGGCCGATGGTGATATTGGGCACGAAATGACCATCCATGACGTCCACATGGATGACATCGGCCCCCGCTGCTTCAACCGCCCTGACCTCGTCGCCGAGTCGTGAAAAATCGGCGGAGAGAATCGAAGGCGCGATCATGACAGATCTCATGGCAATGTCCTGAAAATTCTGGGGTTCGCGAGAAAAACAAGAATGAGGATGCCGGGAATATACCAGAAGACCTGAAAAAAAACCGGTTATTCGCGAAGGACCCTGCGGGAAAAACCTCAGTCAAGGCGCACACGCTCATACTGCTGCCCCGGCAACTGGCGAACCAGCCCTTTGAGTTCCAGCTGAAGCAGGAGGCTGTGGATTTCGGCAAGGGCAAGACCGGTCAGCCGGACCAGGACATCAATGTCGCGGGGGTAGGGCTCGAGACGGGCAAGCAGCTCTTGCTCCTGCGTGGTGACAGCCGGGACACCACCCGCCGTTGCCGGTGGCGATCCCGCCTCCCTGCTCCACGACAGCCCCTCCAGGATATCGGCCGCTGTCTGCACCAGATGCGCCCCCTGCTGGATCAACCGGTGGGTACCGGCGCTTTTGGGCGAATCGACCCGGCCGGGAACGGCAAAGACTTCGCGCCCCTGATCCAGTGCCAGCCGGGCCGTGATCAGGGATCCTGATTTGCCGGTGGCCTCGACCACGACCACTCCCGCAACCAACCCGCTGATGATCCGGTTCCGTGCCGGAAAACGAAAGCCTTCCGGCTGCGTGCCCAGCGGATATTCGCTGATCAGCAGCCCACGGTCAGCGATGTCGCGGAACAGGCCGGCATGCGACCGGGGATAGACCACGTCGATGCCGCAGCCAAGGACAGCCACCGTGCTGCCGCTGGCCTCCAGAGCGCCGCGATGGGCCGCGGCGTCTATCCCATGGGCGGCACCGGAGACGATGGTAATACCCGCTGCCGCCAGTTCGGCGGCAAGACCGGCGGCGACGCGCTTGCCGTAATCGGTAGCGCTCCGGGAACCGATAATGGCCACGGCCGGATGTTCCAGCCAAGCAAGGGCCCCATGGCAATAGAGCAGGACTGGACTATCGGGGATGACGCGCAGGGCAGCGGGAAAGGCGGCATTGCCGGGGGTCAGGAGGGTGAGATTGCGGGTGGCGAGCTGTTGCAGCTCAGCGCGGGCGCGCTGCCGGGCTTCAGCCACCTGGCGGGCATCGCGCAGCAGGTTGAGCAAACGGGGCCCGGCACCAGGGACTGCCCCGACGCGGGCCAGGTCCCGCAGCACGGCACCCGGCGACCCCAACCGGTCCACCAGGCGGCTGATCAGGGTGCATCCCAAGCCGGGAAGAAACGACAGGGTCAGCCAGTCTTCGGCTTCCGGATGTCGAGACAAGGATGTCAGTCGGACATGAAGGCGTGCAGATCCTGGCTTCTGGCCGGGTGGCGCAATTTCTTCAAGGCCTGGGCCTCAATCTGCCGGATGCGTTCCCGGGTGACGGCAAAGCACTGCCCAACCTCTTCCAGGGTGTGATCGCAGCCGATTTCTATACCATAGCGCATGCGCAACACCTTCTCCTCCCGTGGCGTCAACGAACCCATTACTTTGCACAGGCATCGCTTCAAACTCTCGGTGATCGACTGATCCTGGGGGTCCGGGTGGGCATGATTCTCGATGAAGTCGCTGAGCAGGGTATCCTCCTCATCGTTGACCGGGGCATCGAGGGAAATGGCGTCCTTGGCCGTTTTCAGGGCGATGTGGACCTTTTCCACCTCAGTCCCCAACTGCGCCGCCATCTCCTCCGGAGTCGGCTCCCTGCTTTCAACACGCTGGAAATCCTTGGAAAAACGGAGCATCCGGTTGATGGTTTCAATCATATGCACCGGCAGCCGGATGGTGCGTCCCTGGTCGGCGATGCCCCTGGTCACGGCCTGCCGTATCCACCAGGTGGCATAGGTGGAAAACTTATACCCCCGCTTGTAATCATATTTTTCCACGGCCTTCATCAACCCGATATTCCCCTCTTGAATGAGGTCAGGCAACTGCATGCCGCGATTCATGAATTTCTTGGAAACCGAGATCACCAAACGGAGATTGGCGCGCACCAGGGTGTCCTTGGCCTGTTTTGCCGTTTCGCGCCCCACTTCGATATCCTGCTGCACGGCTATGAAAGCGGGCCAGGAAATGCCGATGGTTTCCGCCAGCTCCAGGGTGACGCGCTTCTCGACCTCGGCTGGACTGATCTCACCGGTCTCCGGCTGCATCTGGTGACGCCGGGCGGCGAAGAGCAATTCCTGCTGCCTGGCGACGACCCGGACTTTATTGAATTTCTGGGCCAGTTCCTTGACCGCGTCGGCCACCGAGAGCAACCCCTTGGAACAGAGCCGGTACTTCTGAAAAAGGTTGGCGATGTCAGTGCCCACAACGAGGATTTCCTCGACAAGGGCCGCTTCTTTGTCCCCATTGCCCGCATGTTTCTTCAACTCGAGAAACAGCTCCCGCCGCCGGGCATCGAGTTCGTTGGCCTTTTCCACTTGCTCGAGGAAGGCGTCGCGCACCGTGGTCAGCTCTTCCTCGTCGTTATCGGACAAGCCGCGGATCACGGAATTGATGCGGACATTGCCGCGAAGCAGATTTTCGGCCAGGTCATTGAGCGCGGTAATACCCAGCGTCAGGCACAACACCGCCTGTTGAATGCGGGTTTCCCCGTCCTCCACCATGCGGGCCAGCTCCATCTCCTCCTCGTGGCTGAGCAGCCGCTGGTTGCCCATTTCCCGGAGATAGATGTTCATCGGATCGATACTGCTACCCGTTCCTCGCCGGTCCTCCCCTCGCCGGTCCTCCCCGAGCCGACGATCGAGGGACGAACGGCGTTCTATGCTGTTGCGAATGGCCCAGTCTTCCTCCTCGTGGGCAACCGGGGACCAGGCTTGACGCACTCCTTCGGCAAATACTTCGGGCTCTTGGTCATCTTCCAGAATATAACTATCCGCTTCCATCATCCCTCCTTCAACCCGCCATCAGTTCAACAAAACTTGACCTGATACACCCCGCCCCTCCCCCCAAAGAGACAAAGAAATAATAATATATCAGATAGATACGCAAAGAAACTCGATCAATCCACCTCAACGTGCCAAAATCACAAAAAATACATCAACCTCACTCCAAAATACAATTTTTTAAACTTATCCGATTTCCATCTTTTTTCAACATGTTAAATTAAGAATCCCTTCTTTTTTGTTTCAGCTGCTGTTTTTGGCGGAGCAAGTCCATCAGCAGCCTCGAGTTTCCAAGGCGTTCAGCCTGATTGATCTGTTCCTGCAGATCGGCGGCGGCTCGCTTGTGCGCCACCGCAAGCAGCCATTGCACCAGCTCATCGTACATCCGTCGGACATGCTCCTGTTCCTCCCCGGCCGCGAGCGGCAGCCCCCTGGTCAGGACCTGGACGATATAGGCCCGGTCGTGTTCGTCCGCGACCAGCTCAAACAACTGCTCGGGCTGACAGGGTGCGGTTGCGGACGCCTGCTCCAAGAGCGCAAGAAACCGGATGGCGGCAGGTTCCTGGACGACCTGGTCCAGGCCGGCCTGTTTCAGCTCACCAAGATATTCCGGATAAAAAAGCAGAAAATCGACCAACTGCTTCTCCTGCTTGGGCAAACACGCCAGCCCCTGCGCCGCCGGAGCCTTTTCCGGGGCAGGTCCCGTTTTCGTGCCTGGCCGGCCCGGCTGGAAATAGCCGGGAGAAACGCCCAATTTCTCACTGAAGTGAGCGGTCATCAGCGCCCGCTGTTCCGGATCGGCTGCTTCCTTGATCAACTCTTTCAACTCGCCGGCAATCCGGTTCTTTCCCGCCAGGGTCAACCCGTGCGCGCGCACCAGGGTATCAAAGGCGAACTCTGCCAGGGGACGCGCTCCTTCCACCAGGGCCGCGATCGCCGCCGGCCCTTCGGCCCGGACATAGGAGTCGGGGTCATGGCCGGGGGGCAGCAGGGCGACCCGTCCCTCGACCTGCTCGGCCAGGAAAAAGGGGATGCTGCGCATGGCCGCTTTCAGACCGGCGGCATCGGCGTCGAACAACAGAACCGCCTCGTCGCCATAGCCGCGCAGGGTGTGGATATGGTCGCGGGTGAGCGCGGTGCCGAGCGGCGCGACCACGTTGCCGATGCCATGGACCGCCAGCAGCAGCAAATCGAAATTCCCCTCGACCACCAGGGAACGGCGCTGCTTGCGGATCGCCTCCCGATGCTGATGCAGACCGAACAGCAGACGGCTTTTGTCAAAGATCGGGCTCTCCGGGGAATTCATGTACTTGGGTTTCCCCTCGACGAGAATGCGGCCGCCAAAAGCCGCCACCCGGCCGGTCATATCCACGATGGGAAACATGATCCGCGACCGGAAACGGTCGTAATGGCCACCCCGATCCTTGCCGACCGCCAGCCCCGCCTGCACCAGGACATCCGCTGCCAGCCCCTTGGCCAGCAGTTGCTCGGCGAGAAAGCCCCAACCCGCCTGTTCGGGATCCGGGGCATAGCCCAAGCGGTAGCGGTCGACGATCGCCGCCGGCACACCGCGCTGCTCCAGGTAGGCCCGCGCCACCTTCCCCAGTTTCGCATGACGCAAACAGTCCTGATAGACGACCGCCGCCGCTTCGTTGGCCTCGTACAGGACTTCACGCCGACGCAACTGGGCCTGCTCGGCTGGGGTTAACTGGCGCTCCGCCATCTCGATGCCGAACTTCTGCGCCACGGTCTTCAGGGCCTCGGGAAAATCCATGCGATGGTATTTCATCACAAAGGCAAAGACGTCGCCGTGCTCTCCGCAGCCGAAACAATGAAAGAACTGGCCCTGGGGGTTGACCGAAAAAGAAGGGGTCTTTTCGCCGTGAAAGGGACAAAGGCCGGTCAGGCGGTTCCCGGATCGTTTCAACTCGACAACCTCGCCGATCACCTGCACGATATCGGCGGCATCCTTGACGGTATTTTTGATGTGTTCACGGGCTGCTGGAACGCTCATGCTCGTTTATCGCTCCGACTGTTTTCGTCACGTCCACCCCTGGCACCTGCACGGGTCGACAGACCAACCAAGAAAAGGATGCGCCGATCGCCGGCGTCGATCCCGCATGCTTTTTTTCCCATTGTCATTTATGATGCCGTTGCACCCGCTGGAAATGCGGGCGCACCCTGGCGGCGGCACGCCGTTTCCCGGCCTGCCCCTGCCCGCACCCAATGTGGCGGCACACGCGAGGTCCGGCATGCACGACATGGAAGAGATACTCTCCCTGGAGATCAAGAAGGAGATCGCGGACCGCTATTTCGGCTTCCGCAAGATGATCGAGGACGACAGCCGGGAGTACAACCAGCACATCCGCGAGGCGTACCGGCAACTGGAGAACGAGGTCGGGTTCGACCTGATCCGGCTTTATATCCTCCTGGGGCAGAAATCGCTGATCCATGACTTCTTCCGCCTGACCGGACTGCGTGACCAGGTTTTTCTCGATTCGTACCTGCTCCACTCGCCGACCATCCGTCAGCGTCTGTTCAAGGGGCAGGCCATCCGCGGCTTTACCCGCCGTTCCCGCTTTCACAACCTGTTCATCGATACGTACAACCGGCTGCGAGCCGGGGTGACGGCCTACAACGCCACCCTCAAACGGCTTGTCGCCGAAGGCAAGGCCATTGCCGAAGAGATCGAGGGGTTTCACCGTAGAAACGATCTGGGCACCATGATGGGTTTTCTACGGCGACTGGACAGCGATTCCGTGCAGGAAGCAGGGCTGATGACGGGTGGCATCTCCCCGCTGCGGGACGATTATTTTGAAGAGAAGATGCGGCTCACCGCCCCGGCCGGGGCTGAAAACCTGCTGCCAGCCTTCCCGGCCCTGCCCGCCGTCCAATCGTGCCGGAGCGGACTCAATGATCTGATCGACGCCGCCTTTGAAGCCCAGGGCAGGCCTGAGATCCGGGAATATGCCGCATAGCCCCTTTCCCTTCCGCCCCGGTTGCTTACAGACCCACCCAGTAGTCAAGCCGGTCGAGATGATAGAAACAACCACCCTGCCGGCTCCAGGTGCAGACGCCCTGCACATCCATCCCCTGATGAATGACCGAAACCGGCCGATCCGAGGAGACAACCACCACGATAATATTGGCGTGCTCGGCGGTAAAACGCAGGGCCGAGTTGTACCGCGCCCCCCTGGCGAGGTCCTCCCCGGCAAAGGCCCGTCCATCCAACAGGCAGGCAAAACCATACAGATGCATGTCAGCGCCGATATGCAGCGCCCCATCCACCTTGGTCAGCGATTTGGTCAGTTTCAGCGTGTAGGGTTTACGCAGATCCAGAGGGGGTGAGAGCGTTTGCCCGGAAATATGCACCGGCTGTTCATTGAGATCGATGACAATGGTACAGCCGTGTTTTCGTTTCTGGGAATGATGGACCAGACTGACCACGATCTTGAAGATGAAAAAACTGTCGGTACGCTCCAGCTCCGACTCGAGCAGCAACTCTTCCAGTTGCACCAGCTTGGCCTGATAGGTGGTTGAGCTGAAGCGGCCGTCGGCAAAGCTGCACACCTTGCTGCGGTTGACCTTGAAGAAACCGTACCGGCCGCGAAAGTCGGCGCAGAGGGAAAAGGCCGGCAGGGTATCGCCGCAGATACCGAGAATCGCCCGGCCATCGCTCACCAGATAGCGTCCCGACCGCTCGACGGTGAGCAACAGTTTGCGCACATGTTTGTAATTGGCCAGTTGCGGCCGCAGCTCTTCCTGGAACTTGACCAGGAAATGCAATTGATGGAGCATGCTCGGATCGACAAAGAGCAAGCGTCCCTCGGGCCAGGAGCCCTCTTCCTGGGTTTCCGAAATCATCAGCACGGCGTCCAGCACCGGATAGACGCGCATGGAACTGTCCCAGCCGAGCTGTATATTCATCTGATCGATGATATGATCGCGCACCGCGTGGGTGGCGTATTCCTTGAGAAAATAGCCGGAAATGCCAGTGTAGAGCTCCGCTTCGTTGGCGAGATCGTGGGAGAAACGCCAGACCGCGTGCTCCAGCCAGCATACGGTCGGTCCGGGGGAGCACAGGTCGGGATGATGCTCGGTGAACCACTGCTGAAAAAACACCGATCCCGAATAGCCGCCATTGGCGAGAAGCCCGGCGAGCCCGGGATCCTTGACCGGGAGGATCTCGGCGAAGTGCTTGCGGTCAAACTGGAGCTTTTCGTTGATCCGCCACTTTTGGTTGTCCAGATAGAGACTCTTGAAGATCGGCTCATGCCCCTTGAGCAGGTTCTGCGGATCGCAGAGAATCATCGGGCTGTCAGGCCGCAGGGCAAAGATGACGGCGGCCCGGCTTGCCCCGGAGAAATGGGTCAGACCATCGCTGAGGCCGTTGAGGATGTCGCTGACGCAGCGGCGGATAAAGGATTGCTTGACCTGGTTATTCATGGACTGCATCAAGGGGACAAAAAACGCCGTCTACCGGCCGACATTTTGTGTGGCGTTCAACCACTCTGATGAGAAGACTACCTCTTCCAAGGTACCGTCAGGCGCCTCGGGCGTCAAGACGATTCCAGCCAGCCGTCCCTGCCGTGCAGCGCCCCAGAGCCCCCGTCGCCAAAAAAAGAGCTTGGCCAAAGGGGGCTTTGCGCCTATCATAGGCGGATTCACCAACCGGTGCGCCACGCCCCCGCATCAGGCCGGGCCGGTTACCATCCGCGGTTGTCTACGACACGGTATCCCATGGAAGACCACATTGCCGAAGAACTCGTCGCCATCATCAAAAAACAACAGAAATCCGAATACGAAGATGCCTTTGAACGGGCCTTCGAACTGACCAAGGCCTATGCCGGTTCGGCCAACGCCCAGGCGTCCACCATTCCTTTCGTCTTCGAGCGGCTGTTCGAATTGTTTGTCACCGGCAAGGCCAGATCCTGACCGGCAAGCGCCCCGCTTCCTGACCGCCGGTCAGGGTGCCTGCACCAGGCGCTGAATCATCTGCAGATCCTGCCACGCCGCCTTCTTCATCTCCGCATGCCTGAGCAAATACCGGGGATGGAAGGTCACCATGACCTGCAGCACCGCCCCTTTTCCTCCCTCCGTCCGATAGGGATGAAACCGGCCGCGTAAGCGGATGACCGGCTCCTGGCTGCCGAGAAACGAACGGGCCGCCACCTCCCCCAGGGCGCAAACGACCCGGGGCCGCACCAATTCGATTTCCCGCGCCAGGTGCCCCCGGCAGCACTGCATGCTCTCGTCTCCAGGCTGCTCCGTGGGGAGGGGACAGCACTTGACCGCGTTGGTCACGTACACCTCCTCCGGGGTTAGTCCGATGGCGCGCATCATGTTCCAGAGCATGGCGTCCTCGTCCCGCCCGAGCAGGGTGGCTACCGAAAAACCGGTGTCCTGGGCAGAATAATCGCCGACCACCAGCAATGCCGCCCCGGCCCTGCCGCTGCCGCCCACCACGCCCTGCCGGCCCGAGGCCAGGGAGCACAACCGGCAGGCTTCGACGTCCCGCAGGAATGCACGCAACTGCGCCGCAGCGGCATCCCCGCCTGTGCGTCGCGGTGGTTCGCTCCGGACCGGCGCCATCGGAGGCGGTTTCGCCGGCGAACTCTTCGCCGGCCCGGGCCTCGCGCTCGCAGGCCGCAGGCATTCCCTGAGTGCGGGCGTCAGCGGATACTGCTCGACCCCCATCTGCTCATGGTGCCGCAAGACTGTGCGGAGCGCTTCGGCCAAGGCCCGCACCGGGGTCCGGCCGGGGAGCGCTGTGTCGTGTGCCGGGCCGTCGCCGCCCGTCTTCGTCTCAACCGTCACGGGTACCCGCTCCTGACTGCTCTGCCGCTTGCCACAACCAACCGCGCGCAGGGTTATTCCTTTTTCTTTTTGGGAGGCTCAAACTCAAAAACCGTTTCGTTCTTTTTCAGGAAGCCATGTTTTTTCCGCGCCACTTCCTCCAAATACTTGTCATCGGACCGCAACCGTTTGATATCTTCCGTGAGTTCGGTGTTCCGTGCCTCCAGGCGACTATTTTCCTCGGTCAACGCGGCCATCTCCTTTTTCAATTTCCAATACTGCACAAGACCGCGTCCAGGTGCGAACAGGACCCACAGCAGAAAAAAAACCACGACAAGCGCTCCAAGAAACCAGAGCATCTTCTTGTCCTGCCGGTTATCCTCCTGCTGCTTGCGTGTCGCCATCTGCCCTCTCGACTCAATTGTTCAACCTGTTGATTGCCATGAAATATCAGCCCCCATGCCTGGTCAGCGCCTGCCTCACCGGATTGTGCACCCGCTACGATGGGCGGAGCAAGGCCAACCCTGCGTGCCTGCGCCGGCTCAGCGGTTCTCGTTGGATCCCGGTCTGCCCCGAACAACTGGGCGGCCTGCCCACCCCGCGCCCCGCTGCCAGCCTGACGGGTGGCGACGGCTACGGGGTATTGGCCGGCACCGCCCGGGTCATCGATTGCCACGGTGCCGATCTGACCGAGCCGTTTCTGCGCGGCGCCGCCATGGTCCTGACCATCGCCAAGGCGCAAAACATTGGCCTCTGCCTGCTCAAATCCGGCAGCCCCTCCTGCGGCCTTCAGCCTCTTATCGGCGTGACCGCCGCGCTCCTGCACAGCCACGGCATCAGGATCGTCTCCTTCTAACGCTGGCAAATCCCTGAGGCGCGCAGTCCCGGTGGTCAGCTGCCGGAGGCGATGGTGTCCCCTTTTTCCTCCCCCAATCCCATCAGCCGGATCAGGAGAATACCCGATTCGTACAGCAGATACAGCGGCCCCCCCATCAGCGCCATGTTGACCAGATCCGGAGTCGGTGTCAGTACCGCCGCCAGGATGGCGATGACCAGCACCGCGTAGCGCCGGTTCCTCTCATAGGTCCGTCGCGTTATGCCCCCCACCTGGGCACTGAAGACCATGAACACCGGCAGCTCGAAAATCACCCCGAAACCAAAAATGAACAGGGTGATGAAATTGACGAAACGATCGACCGAAATAAAAGCCCGCAGTTCTTCCGATTGAAAGCTGAGGAGAAACTGGATGCCGAAGGGCAGAGTCACCAGCGCGCAGAAAACCGTGCCGCCGTAAAAGAGGACGCAGGTGGCCACGACAAACCACAAGAGCTTTTTTCCGGTCACGCCAAAGGGTTTGCCCATCGCCTTCCACAGCACATACATGCAAAACGGCATGAGCAGATACAGGGCTCCGAAAAAGGCCAGATCGACATGGGCGAGAAAGGGTCCAGCCACGGAAAAAAAATAGAGCTTTTCGCCCAGATGGGCCTGCAGAACGGTCAGCAACCTGCTGGCGACAAAAAAAATAACCAGGGTGGCGACCGCAACCGTGATGCCGAGCGCCTTGAGGAAACCGCGCAGCTCAAGCAAAAAAACAGCAAAGGATTTCAGTGGTTGAGCCATGGCACCAGGGAACAAGGAACAGGTTGTCGCACGCCGCGACGGCAGCAGGAAAAAAGTAGCAAAACAGAAGGACAAAAGCAATGATCGTTCTCGTAAAACGCCACGAGCACGATCTTCCGCACTCAGCCACAGGCTGTTTCTGTGCGCTCAAGGCTTGCTTTCAACCTAAAATCGGCAGCTCCGTCACCCCTTGGGTGAAGGCCTCGACAAACAAAAAAGAGCCGTTCTATCGATCTAAAAGAAAATTGCACGAATGACGGTCTCCGCAACCGTCGTTTTTAGGTTCAAGGATTTTCACGAGTTTTTGACAATTGAATACCCGTTGCGTTTCCCCGGACGCCGTGATAAAAGCGGTTACACTGGCAGTTAGCCGCAGATTGCGGCATCCGCCTTTCCACCCTCTTTCAACCCAATAACGCCATCATGCTTGAATTACGCTTTGTCAGGGAAAACCTGGATTTGGTCCGCAAAAAAAGCCTCCAGCGGAGGGTCGACCCGCTCCTCATCGACCGCTTCGCCGACACCGACAACCAAAGGCTCTCGACGCTGGCCGAGGTGGAAGCGCTGAAAAACCGGCGCAACACGGTCTCCAAAACCATCGCCTCGCTGAAACAGGCCGGCAACAGCGACCAGGCCGAGCCTCTGATCCTGGAGATGCGTGCCGTCTCGGACCGGATTAAGGAACTGGACGGTGTCCTGGCAACAATCGAAGCGGAGTTGCAGGACGTGATCATGTCCATCCCCAATCTCTGCGACGATTCCGTGCCCGAGGGACGGGACGAACAGGACAATATCGAGATCAAACGGTGGGGGGAGATCCCGTCCTTTCCCTTTCAACCCCTGCCACACTGGGAGATCGGCGAAAAGCTCGGCATCCTCGATTTCGAAACCGCTTCCCGGCTGGCCGGGGCCCGATTTTCCCTTTTGAAGGGTTTCGGCTCCCGGCTGTCGCGCGCCCTGGTCAATTTTTTCCTCGATCTGCACACCCAGCGGCACGGCTATACCGAGGTGCTGCCGCCCTTCATGGTCAACGCCAAAACCATGACCGGCACCGGCCAGTTACCGAAATTCAAGGAAGACCTGTTCAAATTGGAGGGGTGGGACCTGTGGCTGATCCCCACCGCCGAGGTCCCGGGGACCAATATCCACGCGGAGACGACCCTCCACCCAGCCCCCCCCCCCCCTCACTATACCCCCCCCCCCCCCCCC
>Ga0074195_1001166_pt1 | contig 39446 bp, 38 predicted proteins | sample EPASupsiteHSE623_FD_64525 | JGI IMG/M metagenome (GOLD analysis project Ga0074195, IMG submission 64525) | Bioremediated contaminated groundwater from EPA Superfund site, New Mexico - Sample HSE6-23 | ecosystem: Environmental > Aquatic > Deep subsurface > Groundwater > Contaminated ...
AAGTTCAATCTTGGCGCCGGGATGCAGGCTTCCGCCGAGATTCTGCTGGGTACCCGCACGGTGCTCGAATACCTGCTCTCGCCGGTGAAGAAGGCTTGGCATGAGGCGGGCAGGGAACGGTGAATCCTGTGGAGATAGAATGACAGCCAGTCGCTGTGGCTGGAGCCGTTATGTCAGGTTTGTTGCCGTACTTAACTTATAGTTAAACCAGGTGTATAGTATCTAGCCATGATTGACCGAGCTTTTTGGCGGCAACGCCTTGAAAACGCCTGGCGCGAGGTGCCTATCGCTTGGCTTTCCGGGGTTCGGCGTGGCGGTAAGACCACGCTGGCCGAGAGCCTGGGGGCGGAGCGTATTCTCTACGTCAATTGTGATCTGCCAGTCGTCGAAGAATGGGTGCGCGATCCGCAGGTGTTCTTCCGCTCCTGCAACAAGCCGGTGCTGGTGTTCGACGAAATCCATCAACTGCGCGATCCGGCAAGGCTTCTGAAGATTGGCGCAGATGCATTTCCTCAGTTGAAGATACTCGCCACCGGTTCTTCCACGCTGTCTGCCAGCAAGAAGTTCCGCGACACGCTGACCGGCCGCAAGCGCCTGGTTCATCTGACGCCGGTGCTGTGGGATGAATTGCCTTCCTTTGGCATTACCCTATCCCAACGGCTGTTTCACGGCGGCTTGCCGCCGGCGCTGCTGGCGACATCGAAGTCCCCGGCCTTTTACCGGGAATGGCTGGATTCCTTTTTTGCCCGCGACATCCAGCGGCTGTTCGGTTTTCGGGACATGAACCGCTTCAATGCGCTGTTCGAGTATCTGCTGCGCCAGAGCGGTGGTCAGTTCGAGGTGACGCGCACTGCTGGCGCCCTTGGCGTCACGCGTCCGACCGTGGAAAGCCATCTGCTGGCTCTGGAAATCACCCATGCCGTGACATTGGTGCGTCCTTTCCACGGCGGTGGCCAAAACGAGATCGTCAAACAGCCGAAGGTCTATGGCTTCGACACCGGTTTCGTCAGTTTCGCCCGGGGCTGGGATCCCCTGCGGCCGGAGGACTTCGGCGCGCTTTGGGAGCACCTGGTGTTGGAACACCTGCAAGCCCATTTTCCGGACACCCCCGTCCGCTACTGGCGCGACAAGCAAGGGCGGGAAGTGGATTTCGTCCTTACCCAGCGCCGTGACGAGGTGGATGCCATCGAATGCAAATGGAACCCGGACGCCTTCGATGCTTCCGCGCTGAAGCTGTTTCGCAGTTATTACCCCGCAGGACGCAATTATCTGCTGACGCCCTCCGGCGATCCCGCCTACACCCGGCGCTACGGCGATCTGGAAGTGCGCGTTTGCACGCCTACGGCGCTGGCGCCCGCCCGGAAAGGGGAATGAAACAAGGGCAATACGCCGAGTGCCGCAGGCAGGGAATTTGGTTGCGGCCGGAGGCGCATTTGAAATCACCCCGCAACGCTTGTCTCTTTCACGCGAATGATTTTGGCATAAAGCTGTTCCCGGTTCAGCCTAACAATGGTCAAATTCCGTCCCCTCTCCCCGGAGGGGCGAGGGGAGCGCAACGGTGGGCTTTGGTTGCGGCCGGAGGCTGCCATAGAGAAGAATGGTTTTGTCATCGGGACTTCCCCTTCGCCAATCGACTGGAGGCGCGTCCTGTTGTCGCAGTTGCCGCCTTGCCTTTTTGCGCTGTTGTCGCGCTCCCCGACTTTGCTTTGATGGTTGTTGGCTTGCGCAGGCTGGCAGTAGTTTTGGCAGCCGCTTTGGCCTTTGCTGGTTTTTTTTGAACAGCCACCGTCTTCTTGGGGGCTTCAGTCTTTCCGGCTGTGGGCGCCTTGGTTGTCGCTGGCTTCTTGCGAGGGGAGACGGATTTCTTTGCCGGGGCGGCTTCTGCCATCTCGATGCCAAACACATCGGCCAGCAGGGCGTCGTCGAGCACCTTGCCGGCAGCCGGCGCTCGTTTTGATTTCGGCAGGCCTGCGCCTGCCTGCGTGACGAGATCCTTGGCATCGACGCCGCGCAGCGTGAACATCAGTTCCGGCTTTTCATCCAGGCGCGCGCCTACGCCGTAGAGCGCGGCGGCGACGTGCTTGCACATGGAAGCCCAGTCCGGGCAACTGCAAGTGAATTCGATTTCCTTCGGCGCGGGGAAAAGCCCGGCGCTTGGCTTGCAGATGCGTTCCATCACGGCCTTGGAGAGCTTTCCCTGCAAGAGTTCGACCAGCGTATCGATCGAACCCGCGCAATCGGCGCTGATGGACTGCCACCGTTTTTTGGGAACTTCGGTGATTTTGACGGCGACCTTGTACAGACTCGATCCCATGATCTGCGCCTGCACTTCGCCTTCCTTGATCTTGAGGTCGATCACCGAACCGTTGCGCACGTAGGCGCGTCCGCGCGGCAGGCGATTGGCATAGTCGCTGTAGCGCTCCAGATTGTCGCACCAGGACTTGCCCCAGAAGGTCTTGGCGATTGCGCCGCGGGAGGTCGCCGCCGTTACCGGCGATAGCGTAGCCCCCGCTTTTTTCGCCTTGGCTGCCGACTTCTCAGCCTTCTTGCGGCGCTCGGCGACAGGGACATAAGGTTTCCATCCATAGTAGCCCATCAAATTTCCCCTTTGCGATTATTTTTCCTGCGCGGCATGAATGTCGAGTTTCACCAGATCGAGCAGTTCGCGGTCGCTCATCTCGGTAAGCAGAAGTTCCGCGCCGCCCTCCAGCACATCCTTGACGAGTTGCTGTTTCGATTCTATCAACCGGTCGATATGGTCTTCGATGGTGCCACGGCAAATGAACTTATGCACCAGCACGTTGCGCTGCTGGCCGATGCGAAAAGCGCGGTCGGTGGCCTGATTTTCCACGGCGGGATTCCACCAGCGGTCGAAGTGGATTACGTGCGAGGCAGCGGTAAGATTCAACCCCGCGCCGCCGGCCTTCAGCGAGAGCACGAAGAAGGGCGTCAGTTCGTCCTCCTGAAAGCGCTTGACCAATTCTCGGCGCTTGGCGACCGGCGTGCCGCCGTGCAGCGCCAGACCTTCGCGGCCGAAGATGGCGCCGAGAAAAGCCGCCAGCGGCTCGGTGGTTTCGCGGAACTGGGTGAATACCAGCGCTTTTTCCTGCTTGGCGGCAATGACCTCGACCAGTTCGCGCAGACGGGCGAATTTGCCGCTGTCTTCCGCGTTCCAGGCTCCATCGCCCAGCCATTGCGAGGGATGGTTGCATATCTGCTTGAAGCGCATCAGGAAGGAAAGCACCACGCCCTTGCGTGTTATCCCTTCGGCGTCTTCCAGCGCGATGGCCAGCTCCTTTACCGCCCGCTGATACAGCGCCGCTTGCGCCGGACTCAGGTGGCACCAGGCCTTGAGTTCCGTCTTGTCCGGCAAATCGGCGATTACCCGCTTGTCGGTTTTCAGACGACGCAAGATGTAGGGACGCACCAGGGCGCGCAGCGGCCCGAAGTGTTCGGTTTGGGCCATGCGCTTGGTGAAGTCGGCAAAGACCTTTTGATTGCCCAGCAGGCCGGGGTGGGTAAAGTCGAATATCGACCACAGATCGGACAACCGGTTTTCCACAGGCGTGCCGGTCAGCGCGATGCGCGACTGCGCGTTCAGCTTCTTTACCTGCCGCGTCTGCTTCGCGCCCGGATTCTTGATTGCCTGGGCTTCGTCCAGAACGGCCAGTCGCCATTGCATGTCCGCCAGCGCCGGCAAGCGCAGAAGCGTGCCGTAAGTGGTTATGACGAGATCGATTCCGCTCAATCGCGCCGCATCCAGCGCCTGCAACTCGGCAGCCGGAAGTTCCGAGGGGTGAGCGATCAGGAGGCGCAGTCCCGGCGAGAAACGCTCGGCCTCCGCGGCCCAGTTGGCCATCAGCGAGGCCGGCGCGACCAACAGGCTGGGGCGGGACTCCGCATCCTTGTTCTCGCGCTTGAGCACCAGCAGCAAGGACAGCACCTGAATGGTCTTGCCCAAGCCCATGTCATCGGCAAGGCACGCCCCCAGCCCCAGGCGGGTAAGCAGATACAGCCAGCGCACGCCGGTCTGCTGATAGGGGCGCAGCGTCGCCTTGAGTTCCGGGCCGGGAGCGACATGGGCCAGACCCTCCGGCTGGCGCAGCCCTTGCAGGGTTTCGGCAAGCCAGGGGCCGGCGGCCAGTTGCGCCCAGTCGGCATCGGCGGCATCGCCCGCATCGTCGAGCGATGCCCCGGCCACCAGCCGCATCGCCTCGGCAAAAGACAAACCGTTTTCGGCCGCCACCCGTTCGATGGCCTGGAATTTCTCCAGCATGCGCCCCAGCTTCTTGCCGTCCACCTCGACCCAGCGTCCCCGGATCAGTTGCAGGCCGTCGCCGGCGGACAGCAGCGCCTTGATCTCGGCGGCGCTGAGCCGTTCTCCGTCGAGACTGACCTCCATGCTGAAATCCAGCAGCGCATCCTTCCCCAGCAACGATGGCGGTCGCGCGCCAACACTGGCCTTGACCAGCGGACGGGCAGGACGGCCCGCCTGCCACGCGCCCGGCGCGCGCGCGACGATGCCGGCGGCTTCGAGCCTGGGCGTGTCGGTGAGGAACCGATAGGCATCGGCAGGCAGCCAACGCAGCGGATGATAAATCTCGCCGGAGTCCACCATCGCGCGCAGCCAGCCGCATTGCTCCGCCGCGCGCTGCACCGGCGCCAGCAGGGAGAGCAGCCGCGCCGGGCTCTTGCCGTCGGAGAACTCGGCCAACGCCTGCGACAAGGGCAGATGCTGCGCCCTGCCATGCGCCGACAGACGAGAGGTGTAGGTGGCGAGAAAGGCGAACGGCGCTTCCGGGTCTTTGCGGTTTTCCGCGAGATTGAAATGCACCCGGCCAACCAGATTCCAGACCGGATTCCGCGCCTTGAGAAAATCCTGTAGCGAGTCTTTCGATGCCGCAAGTTCGTCGCGCAAGGCGGCATCGAGATCGTTCCACAGCGCGGCCAGCACTTCCGCTGTCAGATATTCCACGCCGGTCATCGGCGGGGCATCGGCGATCAGGGCGTCGAATGCCTGCCCGTCGGGCGTTGGGATGTCGCCACCCTCCGCTGTGGCGCGCAACGCCGTCACATATCGCCCGGCAAAATCACGCCACCATGCCCAGGCGGGCGGCAGAACGCTGCCGACTTCAACTGCCCCCAGATGCAGCAGGCCATGCCCGGAACCCAAGGTGAAGGCGTCGGCGAGACGCTGCCGAATCGGTTCGGACAGGGGAGGCGCATGGGCATCCGGCGCCAGCAAAAGATGGCCGCGCGGAGTCAGCAACGGGGCGAGGATGTCGGTGGCAGCAATTGACATGCTCGCATTCTACTGAGGAATACAACCGTTGCCGGACTGTCACCGCGTGGATGATTAGATCAGTAACACTCCATCCTACTTGTTGAGGACTTTCTGCAACGCTATCACCAGCGCCTGACACTGATCGTCTGTCCCTATCGAAATACGCAGGAACTGGTCGATGCGCGGCAGCTTGAAGTGGCGCACGATGATATGACGCTCGCGCAGCGCTGCCGCCAGCGCTGCCGCGTCATGTCCGGGATGGCGGACGAAAATGAAGTTCGCCGCCGAGGGCAGTGCCATGAAGCCCAATTCCAGTAATGCAAGACAGAGCGCCTCGCGGCTGGCGATGACGGCTTGGCGGGTTTGCTCGAAATAGTCGCGATCCTCGAAAGCAGCGGTGGCGCCTACGATTGCCAGGCGGTCGAGAGGGTAGGAGTTGAAGCTGTTCTTTACGCGTTCCAGCGCTTCGATCAGATCGGCATGGCCGATGGCGAACCCGACCCGCAGGCCGGCCAGGGAGCGCGATTTCGACAGGGTTTGCACCACCAGCAGGTTGGGGTATTTGTCGACTAGCGGAATGGCCGATGCAGGTTCTGCGCTGAAGTCGATGTAGGCTTCGTCGATAACCACCACAGATTCGGTATTGGCGATCAGCAGGCGCTCGATCTCGGCGAGCGGAACCAGTTTTCCCGTCGGCGCGTTGGGATTGGGGAAGATGACGCCGCCATTTTGCGCGTTGTCGCCATGGAAATAATCGTCGACGCCAACGTCGAACGATCCGGTGAGCGGCAGCGTGGTGTATTCGATGCCATACAGCTTGCAGTAGGCAGGAAAGAAGCTGTAGGTAATGTCGGGAAATAGCAGCGGATGCTCATGCTTGAGCAGCGCCAGGAACACATGGGCCAGCACTTCGTCGGAGCCGTTGCCGACGAAAACCTGCTGCGTAGTTACGTTGTGGAAGCGGCCTATCGCCTGTTTCAGCTTGTCGGCATTGGGGTCGGGATAGAGCTTCAGCGATTCCCCGGTTTCTTCGCGCAGCGCCTGCAACACCTTGGGCGATGGGCCGTAGGGGTTTTCGTTGGTGTTGAGCTTGATGAGATTGCTCAGCTTTGGTTGTTCGCCAGGGACATAGGGGGTGAGATTGCGAACGATGCTGTTCCAGAATTTACTCATGGGAATTTCAATGGTTTTGTTGCAAGGTAAAGAGATATGCTATCAGAGGTCGATGCACAAAGGATCATCGCCGCATGATATGCTGTCGTCTGGATAAATCGACGTTTCCCGCCCGCTTTTTCATCGGACATTTATGCGTACCGCAGAAATAGAACGCAACACCCTGGAAACCCGGATACGGGTCAAGCTCGATCTTGACGGCAGCGGCCAAGGCAAGCTGGCCTCCGGCATCGGCTTTCTCGATCACATGCTCGACCAGGTCGCGCGTCATGGCATGCTCGATCTTGAAGTCGAGGCAACCGGCGACTTGCATATCGATGCGCATCACACCGTCGAGGATATCGGCATTACCTTGGGGCAGGCTATCGCCAAAGCCGTTGGCGACAAGAAAGGCTTGACCCGCTACGGCCATGCTTACGTGCCGCTCGATGAGGCGCTGTCGCGGGTGGTGGTAGATCTGTCGGGCAGGCCGGGGTTGGTTTTCAATGTTGAATTCAGTCGTCCCGCCATTGGCGAATTCGACGCCGATCTGGTGGGTGAATTCTTTCAGGGGTTGGCCAATCATGCTGCCTTGACGCTGCACATCGATAACCTGCGCGGCGCCAACGCCCACCACCAGGCCGAAACGGTATTCAAAGCGTTCGGCAGGGCGCTACGCATGGCGGTGGCGCTGGATCAACGCGCGGCGGGCAGCACGCCTTCGACCAAAGGTAGCCTCTGAGTCGATCATGAGTTGTACTGTTGCTGTTGTCGATTATGGAATGGGCAATTTGCGCTCGGTCGCCAAGGCGATTGAGCATGTCGCCCCTGCCGACCGGGTTCTCGTGACTTCTTCCGCTGCAGACATAGCCGCCGCCGACCGGGTTGTCGTGCCAGGGCAGGGCGCCATGCCGGATTGCATGCGCGAACTGGAAACGCGGGGGCTGCGCCAGGCTGTGGTGCAGGCCGCCGCCGCAAAGCCGTTTCTCGGCATTTGCATCGGTTTGCAAATGCTCTTCGAACATGCCGAGGAGGGCGATGTTGCTGGCCTCGGCATACTGCCTGGGCGTGTGCCGCGTTTTTCGCAAGATGCCATGCGGACGCCGGATGGCGGTCACCTGAAGGTGCCGCACATGGGCTGGAATGAGGTCAATCAGTCGCCTGGAACCAGGCAGCATCCGCTCTGGGCGGGGATTGCAGACGGCGCCCGCTTCTATTTCGTGCATAGTTACTATGTCGAACCGAAAATGCCGGAAGTCATCGCCGGTTCGACAAATTACGGTATCCCCTTTACCAGCGCCGTGGCCCGCGATAATATCTTCGCTGTGCAATTTCACCCGGAAAAAAGCGCCTGCGACGGACTTTCCCTGCTTGCCAATTTCATGCGCTGGAAGCCATGAATCGCTGATTATCCTGATTTGATTTTTTACCTCTTTGCGCCAATAACCTGCTATTACCGCCATGCTGCTTATTCCCGCGATTGATCTCAAGAATGGACATTGTGTTCGCCTCAAGCAGGGCGACATGGATAAGGCCACGGTATTTTCCGAAGAACCGGAAGCCATGGCGCGTCACTGGATAGGACAAGGCGCCCGCCGCCTGCATCTGGTCGATCTCGATGGCGCCATTGCCGGCAAGCCGAAGAACGAACGCGCCATCAAGGCCATTCTCAAGGAAGTCGGTAACGAAATACCGGTACAGCTTGGCGGCGGCATCCGCGATCTGGATACGATCGAATGCTGTCTCGACAACGGGCTCTCCTACGTAATTCTCGGCACTGCCGCAGTGAAGAATCCGGGATTCCTGCACGATGCTTGCGGCGCCTTTCCCGGACACATCATCGTCGGCCTTGATGCCAGGGATGGCAAGGTGGCGGTGGATGGTTGGTCGAAGATGACCGGCCACGACATTATCGATCTCGCCAAAAAGTTCGAGGACTACGGCGTCGAAGCAGTGATTTATACCGACATCGGCCGCGATGGCATGTTGAACGGCGTCAATATCGAAGCCACCGTCAAGCTTGCGCAAGCCCTGTTCATTCCGGTCATCGCCAGCGGCGGCATCGCCACCGTCAAGGACATCAAGGCGCTGTGCGCGGTACAGAGCGAAGGCATCATCGGCGCCATCACAGGCCGCGCCATCTACGAAGGCACGCTTGATTTCAAGAAGGCGCAGGCCGAGGCCGACAAACTTTCCCAAAAAATGTAGGAACGCCGCTAACGGCGCCCACGTTACAATAACCTGACCGTTTGCGGCGAAGGCGCTGCTTCTGCCACTCCAATCATCGACATGCTAGCCAAGCGCATCATCCCATGCCTCGACGTTAACGCCGGGCGCGTCGTCAAGGGCGTCAATTTCGTCGAATTGCGCGATGCCGGCGATCCGGTTGAAATCGCTCGCCGCTATGATGAGCAGGGCGCGGACGAACTGACTTTTCTCGACATCACCGCCAGTTCCGACCAGCGCGACATCATCCTGCATGTGGTCGAGCAGGTCGCCGAACAGGTGTTTATTCCGCTTACAGTCGGCGGCGGCGTGCGCGCCGTGGCGGATGTGCGCCGTTTGTTGAATGCCGGCGCCGACAAGGTCAGCATGAACACGGCGGCGGTGCAGAACCCGCAACTGGTGGCGGATGCATCGGGCAAGGTCGGCAGCCAGTGCGTCGTCGTCGCCATCGATGCCAAACAATCGGCGCCGGGTCGCTGGGAAGTGTTTACCCACGGCGGTCGCAAGGGCACCGGGATCGACGCAATCGAATGGGCGTGTCGTGTGCAGCGGCTTGGCGCGGGTGAGATTTTGCTCACCAGCATGGACCGCGATGGCACCAGGAATGGCTTTGATCTCGCCCTGACCCGTGCGATCTCGGAAGCCGTGGATATTCCGGTAATCGCCAGCGGCGGCGTCGGCAATTTGCAACACTTGGTCGACGGCGTGCGCGAAGGCAAGGCCGACGCAGTGCTGGCGGCGAGCATTTTTCACTATGGCGAATACACTGTGCGCCAGGCCAAGGAATTCATGAAAGCCCAGGGAATAGAAGTTCGTTTATGAAAATAAATTGGCTGAACAAGGTGAAATGGGACGAACAGGGACTGGTTCCGGTTATTGTCCAGGAAGCAGCGACCGGAGAAGTGCTGATGTTCGCCTGGATGAACCGGGAGGCGCTCGAACGCACTGCCAAAGGCGGCGGCGAGGCAATCTACTGGTCGCGCTCGCGCCGCAAGCTGTGGCACAAGGGCGAGGAATCAGGGCGCTTTCAGAAAGTGCGCGAAATCCGCATGGACTGCGACGGCGATGCCATTTTGCTGAAAGTAGAGCAAACCGGCGGCATCGCCTGCCATACCGGGCGGCATAGCTGCTTCTTTCAGCAATTTTCCGACGGTCGCTGGCAGGATGTCGAGCCGGATATCGAGACGCCGTCGAATGTCTTGGAGCAGGAACAGTCCGATGCGACGGAACTGCCGAAAGAAACCAGAGTGCGAAAGGCGCGGAAGGCAGGTAGCGTTGTTGGTTGAGTTGTATCCCGCAGTCTCAGTTCGATCCGAACCAGCCGCTGGATAAGTGCCTGGCGCGGAAGGGCAACGCGTTGAAAAACGACCGCGCGCCAAGCTGATGAAGCTTCTCCTTCAGCCAGAGTTCCGCCTGATTTCTGCCCTCGTCGCGCAGCGCGGCGATAAATGCAGGATGCGTGTTTAGTCTGCTGGTGTGGCTTAATTGGCTCATCAGTTCGCGGGTCTCTATGACATGCGTTTTTAGCCGTTTCAGGCGGCGTTCGACGCGGCCGAAGGGAAACAGCGAGCGCTCGGCCTCGTGCTTGGCCAGGGCCAAGCCACGCAACTCGGAATGAAATGATGAGCCGAAACTGATCTCGGTGAGGCGGTTTCTGATTTCCTCGGTCTTTTTGAGCGCATCCGGCCGATGCCTGGGATGCAGCTGCACGAGCACCATGTCATTGGCGCTGCATTGATGCACCAGCGGGTAAATTGGGGGGTTGGCGGCCAGACCGCCATCCCAATAGGCGTCTCCGTCGATTTCGATGGCACGATGAATCGATGGCAGGCAGGCGGAAGCCAGCAGGGTGTCGATGGTCAGTTGCTTGTTGCGGAAAATGCGCAGTGTGCCGCTGCTGACGCGGGTGGCAGCAATGAACAGCGCAATCTTTCCCTCACGTTTCAGTCGCTCGAAGTCTATCTGGCTTGCCAGGATGTCGCGTAACGGATTGATATCAAGCGGGTTCAATTGATAGGGTGAAAAGTAGCGCGATAGCGCCAGGAAAACCTTGGTTGAAGAGGCCGGGCCGGTTTTGGAATCCAGCTCGAGCAGGCCGGGAGCCGGCCCATTCTCGGAAGTCTCATTGGGCTTGAAACTGGACGATGCTTTGCCGCTGACACTTTCCCAGAACTTCTGCAAGGATTGGCGCGCGCCTTCGCGACCGCCGCAGGCATAGCCATATGCCATGACCACAGCATTCATTGCGCCGGCGCTGGCGCCGCTGATGCCTTCAATTTCGATATCTTCTTCCAGCAGGCGGTCGAGCGCTCCCCAGGTAAATGCGCCATGGGAGCCGCCGCCCTGTAATGCCAAAGTTATTTTTTTTCTGTTCAAGATGATATGCCCGGATCAATTGCAAAGTAATAATGCGCGCTTGGCAGCAAATGGCTGCGTTAGCGGCTAAGGAAACCCTGAATAAACCGTCCCCGCGGAAGCGGGGATCCAATAAGCTATTGAAATGATGGCCCTGCATTCCCTCCGGTCAGATTCCCGCTTTCGCGGGAATGACGATGTGAGGACTTGTTCAGACATTCCCTAAACAAAAGCAAGTAGCAGTTGGACATTCCTCATGGGAGCATGCCGTAGTGTCTGCTGGTGATTGGAAGTACTGTGCAATCACAAATCTATCACGGCTGCCCGGAGAACTCCGGAATTTGTGTATCTCCTTTAGCCATCAATGATTTCGCGCAACAGAAAACTCCGCAAGTTTTTGCAGGGAATTCCGATATGCGGAATCAGGCAGCATATTGAGCGCTTCGCTGGCCATGCGAATTTCCGCTTCGGCCTGGATCCGCGTCATATCGAGCGCGCCCGTCGCGTGGATAGCGCCAAGCACCTTGGCGAAGCTGTCGCGCCCGCCTTCTTCGATGGCGCTACGCACGCAAGCTGCCTGCTCTGCGCTGCCATGGCGCATTACGTGGATCAACGGCAAGGTTGGCTTGCCCTCGGCAAGGTCGTTGCCCAGGTGCTTGCCGGTAGCGGCTTCGTCCCCCGAATAATCCAGCACATCGTCAATCAACTGGAATGCTGTTCCAAGATGCATGCCATAGCGGGCAAGCCGTTCTTCGACGTCCGGAGATGCCCCGCCGAGAATGGCGCCGAGACGGGTTGCCGCCTCGAACAGCCTTGCGGTCTTGAAATGGATCACTTGCAGATACTGTTCAACACCGATGTCGGCGTTATGACAGTTCATCAACTGCAACACCTCGCCTTCGGCGATGGTGTTGGTGGCGTCGGCCAGCACTTGCATCACATGCATGTTGTTAATCGAGACCATCATCTGGAATGCGCGTGAATAAACGAAATCCCCTACCAGTATGCTGGCGGCGTTGCCGAACAGCGCGTTTGCCGTTTTTCGCCCTCGCCGCAGGGTCGATTCATCGACTACATCGTCATGCAACAGGGTCGTGGTATGAGTGAGTTCGACGATGGCGGCAAGTTCATGATGCTGCGTGCCACGATAGCCCAGCGCCCCCGCTGCCAGCAGCACCAGTGCCGGACGCACCCGCTTGCCGCCGCTGGAGAAGATGTATTCGGCAACTTGTCGGACCAGCGCGACATCAGAATGCAGCTGGGTGCGTATGATCGTATCGACAGCGCGCATGTCGGCTTCGATCAGGGCATTAATGGCGGCGAGCTGTGGCGCGTGCAACACGATACATATTCCGTTGAGTAAATTGACTGAGAGCGGGATGTTAGGTGGCGCCTAACGCTACGTCAAGCAAGCTGGGTGCTTATGCAAAGGGCGAAACGATCAATCGCCGACATATACGAATGGCGCCCAGAAGTAGGGGTGGGCGCGGGAATAAGGCTGCTCGCCGCCGATTATGCTGGCGCGGATTCGCTCCCGCGCTTGATCGAGCGCCTTGAGGTTCTCGGCGCCGCCATGCAGGCCACGGAACAATTCGGTCATCAGTTCCTGGGTTGAGCGGCTTTCTACGCTCCAATGGCTGACCAGCAGCCCGCGCGCGCCGGCATACATGAAGGCGCGCGTCAGCCCCGCAAACCCTTCGCCGTTGTTCGCCTCTGCATTCTCTCCCGCCGTGTTGCAGGCAGACAGCACTACCAGCTGGGCATTGATGTCCATCGTCTCGATCACTTCGCCCATCGTCAGCAGTCCGTCCTCGTCCTGGAGGTCGCCCGATAGCGACAATAGCAACGCTGGTTGCCCGCGCGCTCCGCCCGTTGCTTGCGGTGGCTCGTCGGCTAACAGGAGGTCAGACATCTCCTTGGCAGGGAGGGCAGCGGGCAATGCAACGGAAGTTCCTCCGCTGGACGCAACCCCCAAGTTGCGCTGTCGCCCCTCGCCATTGGTTTCAGCAGCCTCAGCACCAGCTATGGCTGCGTGGACTTGAGCGTATTCGCCGCCAAGCAGGCCATGGGTGGCAAAATGCAAATAGCGCGTGGTTTTCAGGTCAAGCGTTTTAGCCGTGTGCTCCTGCGCTTTTTCGCGCAGGTAAAGATCGCTGCGCCCGCCTAGAATAGCGGCGATGTCGCGCGCCTCGTCGGCGGTTTCAGGCAAACGGGGAATGCTGATAGACGAACCAGACCGGACGTTGCGGGTCAATGTCGCCAGTGCCGTCTTTGTAGCAGGAGTGGGCGCTGACATTTCGAACACCGGGTCGGCGAATGAGACCAGTTCCCGGTCATAGCTCACCACCGGCTTGCGATAGAGCCGAACCGAGGCAAGCGAGGACAAGCTCGGCAAATAGGCGAACTGATAGCGCTGGCCGAGATAGGACAGCTTGGCATATTCGCTGAACAGCGGCCCCGTCTCCTTGCGAGCCGCCTCGAAAACGCGGCGCTCGGTTTCGCCCCAGCGCGTTACCAGCATTTCGAGCGGCAAGGTGTGTACCGGCCCATCGCCTATCACCAGCAAGCGTTGCTTCGGTTTCAAATAGGGTTCCACCGGCAGGAACAAGGTCTCATAGAGCCGGTTCAAAACCGCCGGGTCGAGTTGCGCAAGGCTGTCCATGGACGAAGCCGCGGTTTCCTGCGGTTTGCGCGCAGAAGCCACCAGCGCTGCAACTTCGCTACGAGGCCGGACAACCTCCAGCAGGCGGTACTGGTGTTGGCTGACGACAAAAATCAGCACCCGGTCAGGCAGCAGGAAATAGGTTAATAATGTTTCCCCCGGTTTCAGCAGTTTGCTCTGCAACACCTCCACTGTTACCGGTCGCGGTTGGGTAAGTTCCATGTAACGCGGATAGCGATCCCACAGGGCTGCTTCGACTTCCGCCAGATCATGCTCGGCCGTTGCCATCTCTTCAACCAGTTTCCCCCGGCTGGCTTCAATGCGGGCCGACACATAAATGTCTAACTTGGCACGCGGCGAATATTTGTTTTCAGCACTGTTGCCGTCGTTGTCATCATTGTCTTCTGCAGCGTTGCCTGTGACCGCCAAGGCGCGGCGCAAATCCGCCAGCGTCGCCTTGAGCGCAGACTGCTGGCGACGCAGATCGACAAAACCCGGATCCCCGGTCAGCTTGTCGGCATCGGCCTGGCGCAGCATCTCGGTGAACATGCGGCTTTGCGTGCGCGACACCACCGCCAGCGCCTCACGATCGTAACCATTGCCGGGGCGCGCTGCATGCAAGCGCAGCAGTAGTTGCAAGGCTTCAATATAGACGCGATCAAACCGGGCAGCGAACGATACTCGCGTCGCTTCATCAATCCCCTGGGTCTGGGCGAATAATCTGTCGATCAAATTCAGAGATAAGCGATAGTGTTCCAGCGCCTCTGGCAACTGCTTGTGCCTGGTCAGGAAACGGCCATAGAAGCGTTCGAAATTAGCCTGCTGGTCAGGTGAACCGGACTTGCGCGCATCAGCGATGGCGCGCTTGAACAGGGGTTCTGCTTCAGCGCGCTTGTCACTTAATAACAGTACCATCCCCAGATTCCAGACGGCCTGTGCTGTTTCCTTGTGATTTTTGCCCAGGGCGCGCTCACTGACCGCCACTGCTTTGCGCAACGTTGGCTCGGCTTCTTCAAGATGGCCAAGCCGCATCAAGGCGGCGCCCAGTAGAGTCAGACCTTTGGCAATGTCTGGATGATCCTCGCCGCCGACATGTTCGAACACCTTGAGCGCAGCGCGCGCATGGCTCTCGGCTTCGGCATAGTGGCCCTGATAGTATTTAACCTTGGCAAATTCGTAGGCGGTCTGGCCTCGCCGCCGTTGCAACATAAGTTCGCTGCGCTGTTTGCCGGCTTCAGTCTCCCGACCCACAACCACCCCTGCTTTTTTTAACAGCGCTTCTGCCTCCGCATAACGGCCAAGCAGGCGCTCGATGTTGGCCAGCATGTTGTAGGCCAAAATTGCATCCTGGCTATCCGGATTTAATGCCAGTTGCCGGGCAAGTACTTCACGCAGCAGTTTCTCTGCTTCCGCGTAGCGTGACAAGGCGCTGTAGAGCATGCCTAGTTGGGATAAGGCGCGGATTGCCTGGAACGAGTTCTTGCCTTGACTGCTTTCGATCAGTGGCAGCGCCTTCTGCAGCATGGGCTCGGCATCGGCGAACTTGCCTCTCAGCCGCAGGATGGTGCCGAGAATGCGGTAGGCGTTGCCGACCATGCGATCCGGACCGCCTTCCGCCACGGCAAAGCATTTACGGGCAAAATCTTCGGCCAGCGCCAGGTTTCCCGCTTTGCTTGCTTCATTGACCTGAGCGGCGAAACGATTGAACTGTTCTCCCCTTCCAGCTCCGCCCTTGGCAGCAGCCGTGAATGCAAAGCATGCGGCCAGGCAAAACAGCGCTAGCCACAGCCACCGTTTCAGCAAGCAGCGCCTTTCAGGATATCGGCTCAATTTGTTACTCCAGGGTTTGCACAAGTAAAGATTTATCATACCCCCGTAACCCCCATTCGGGCTGCCTGAAAAAGACGAAACGACTACCATCAAAAAAATATCGACATAAACCCAAAGTGTCCCCTATAGTTTCGATTGTGGGTTGTAGAATCGATTGATGGAACGGGTCAAGTGATGGGAACCTCGAATAAATTGTTGTTCCATATGTCCCGTCGGGACATACTGCGATTGCCTTTGCAGGAAGCGGCTATGCTGCCTGTCATGGTTACGGGCTTGAATTTGAGATGGGATTTCTTTCCGGTCTGACCAGTTGGCTGAATTCTCCACCGCCCATTACCGAGATGGAGCGGCGGTTCATTGGGCGCGCGGTTGAGACCATTGATCCCATGATCAAAACAATTTCGGGCTACGAACGCAAGCTGGCGCCCGCAGTGCGCTATGCGCTCGACTATTGCGAGAGTTTGACCGCTGCCGTTCCCGGCCCGATAGATATTAACTTCAAGGCATTCTCTGCCGATCCTTTGGTGCATGCATTCTTCGCTACCCCTGGCGACATCGGTTTCATGTTCGGCAAAAGCCAGGAATTGCGCGATTACATCGCTTCTTCCACGAATATTCTTGCGGATGTGTTTTATGCCTTGCTCGGTATGCGGCGGCGCGAGAAAAGCGTCATGGGCATGGAACTTCATGGCGACATGATTCGTAGCGACGTTCCCCAGACTGTTCTGTATTTTGCCGACCATGTCCTCAGGGAATTCGCGGATAGTCCCGACGAAACCCGGCGCCTTTTGCATCGTTCCGCTTTTGAAAGCTTGGTAAGGGGATTCTCCGACAAGGTGATGTGTATGCATCAGCACCGGCAACAATTGCGCAACGACCGGGATATGGCGCGCACCCAAATGGGCAAGAACACGGAAGGGTTACTTGGCGCGGGGTCGGATTCTCATGCACAACGACGCGAGGAAATCGAGATGCAACTACGGCAAGTGGCCGAATCGCTGTCGCCTGAAAATATTTTGAAAGACTTGTCGGCTTGGCTTGCCGAACCGGAACCGCATCTCCGCATCGACCCGATAACGGTATCTGTAGACCAGATGGGGGTGTTGACCGATCCGTCTCCGGACAACCCGCAAGTCCATACTCTGAATTTCCCTGAACTTATCGGCCGCGACCGCCGGCACTGGATACTGATGATTGCCAGAATTCCCAAAGACGAGGTGTTGCGTGCCATTGATAACCAGGAACAGTCTAGTCGCTACATGATCATCTAATCATGCATTGCAGGGGTCTTGCCGTTATGGCTTCCGCAATTGGACGAATCCAAATGCGAGTGCTTTCAGTTTCAAGAATGCCATCGCTTGGTGTATGATGGCGACCAATGTTGCGATGAAGCACAAGAGCTTACAAGGGTTCATCGTGACGAAGTCCGCCAAAGACACTAGCCGCTTGGGATAACCACTGACCGATCTACCAAGGAAGATTAATGAACCACACTTTTTATCGCGCCACGCTCATTCGTTCATCCATTACTGTTCTTGCGGCTTGTCTTGCCATTGCGCCGGCGCTTGCCAAGGATGCCACCGCTAAACCTGCTGCCGCCAAACCTGCCGCTGCTGTTACCGTAAATGGCAAGGCAATTTCGGCCAATCGCGCTGAAGCGCTAGTAGCTGCACAAACAGCGCAGGGCCAACCAGATTCTGAGGACCTGCGCAATATGGTGCGCGAGGAATTGGTGCGTCGCGAGGTCGTCGCCCAGGAAGCGCAGAAGAAGGGACTCGATAAAAAAGCGATAATCCAAGGCCAGATGGAGCTTGCACGCCAAGGGGTATTGATCAGCGCTTACATCAGTGATTTCATCAAAGCGCATCCTATCAGCGATGAAGTCATCAGGAAAGAATACGAATCCATCAAGGCCCAACTTGGCAACAAGGAATACAAGGCCCGCCACATTCTGGTAGAAAAAGAAGCTGACGCGAATGACATTATTGTCAAACTCAAGAAAGGCGAAAAGTTCGAGGAGTTGGCAAAGCAATCCAAGGATCCAGGTTCCAAGGATCGCGGCGGCGATCTTGGCTGGACGCCTCCATCCAGCTTTGTCAAGCCATTCTCTGAGGCAATGGTCAAGCTAGAAAAGGGCAAGTACACCGAAACCCCAGTCAAGACTGACCATGGTTACCACGTCATTCTGCTTGACGATACCCGCGAACTGAAACTGCCGCAATTTGACGAAGTCAAGCCGCAATTGACGCAACGTCTGCAACAACAGATGGTGGAAAAACACATCGTTGAAATACGCAACAAGGCGAAGGTTGAATAAAGGTACAGGAACAGGGACAACCACCGGGGCAGGCAGCAATGCCTTCCCCGGTTTTTATCCCGCAATGACCTGGTTGCGCCCCGTGTTCTTGGCGCGGTAAAGCGCATCGTCGGCACGCTTGATCATGGCCTCAGGCGTTTCTCCCGGCTGACATTCGGCCACCCCGAAAGAACAGGTTTTATGGCCTACGACAGGAAATTCATGGGCCTCGATCGCCGCGCGCAGTTTCTCTGCGACCAGACTTGCGCCCGCTAGATTGGTGTTGGAGCAGATACCCATGAACTCTTCCCCTCCCCACCGTCCGACAGAGTCCAGCTTGCGCACTTCTTTTTGCATGATCTCGGCCACCCCAACCAGAACTTTGTCACCGATTTGATGACCGTAGTTGTCATTCACGGACTTGAATTTGTCCACATCGGCAATAAACACGCTCAATGGCAGCTTTGTTCGTTGAGCGCGTTCTAACTCGACTAAAAGAATATCATCGAGTTTCCGGCGGTTATACAGACCTGTCAGCCTGTCGGTGACAGAAAGCCTTTCCAGTTGTTGGTTCTTCAAGGCCAGTTCCGCATGGGCTGCGGCCAGCGTGTTCTGCATTTCCTTGATTTCGGCGATGTCGATGGCAATCGAGTACATGACCGTACGCCCGTCGAACATGGTCATTGCCCCTTCCTGCATCTGGTACCAGTGATCCGCTGCCTCGTTGAATATCTCGGACGCGATGATTCTGCCGTTCGGACGGCCGGTAGCATCCACCAATTGAGGTATCTTGCAACTCAGGCAAGGCTGGTCTGCCTGATAAATCATCTGATAACACTTGGCGTTGCCCGTCGTTGCTGTTTCCTGTAGTTTGCGGTAGAAGAGATTGACATAAATGATTTCATGCGATTTTATGTCTACCACATATACGCCAAACGGAACGAGGTCGAGCATATCCCACACCGATAGCTTGTCGGGAATATTGGCGTTTTGCGTATTGGGCGCCACAAAAATCTCCAGGTTCCAAGGATAACCTTGGATTATATCATTTTACATGAAATATCAACGACTTCGTGAAACGGTCTTGCCATACATGTTTGTGTGTATTTGTCCCGTTCACGTTAAGAAATGTTTGATGCTTTTTCCACGGCAATATGCGAATCGTCCCATCAGAAGACCTGGCAATTTCATTTAAGGGAAGTTCGCGGGAAGTTATTGCCATTATCGAGCAAATCTATTGGGCCGACCAGGTTGATTGTCATTCGGCCAGCTCTGGTTCTCAAACGCTGGCTGAAAAACATTTCGTCTTTCGTGCGCTGGATTTGTTTGGCCTTATCGAGAATGATTGGCGGCGTCAGGGATATGTCCTGAACCCGTAATTCGATGTCGGCAGTGCAATTGCCAATAATGGTATTGACGATCTCGGCTGCTGCTGCTTCCCGGTATATATCTTCCTCACCGGCAGGAACATCAATCTCTTCCGTTATGCGAAGGTATATGGCGTCAATAAGGCTCTGTTCGAAACTGAAAGCGGCAAGCAAATTGATGGGACCGCCAATACCGACGATGGCAGTTAGATCATACAGTTCAAGCGTGTCGATATGCCCCTTATCCTGGTAGGTTTCAGTCACGCCAATGCCGAACTCCGATTGCAAATATTTGCATGTCCGCCTGAGCGCGGAATGCATAAGCAAGTCAACCAGGCTGCTATTGGACATTATTATTTGCCGTTGTTTTATGATCGGAAATCGTTGCCAGATGACGGGATAGTGCAGGGCAATGCGGTTATTACCATGTTATCCAAGAATTTCAAGGATTCTTTCCCTTTGTTCCATCTCATTTTCAAACTCAACCTTCTCTTGCGACAAGGCATCCCTGGCCGAAACCATGCCAACCGGCGAGCCGCCGGCGACCACAGGCATATGCCGAAACCCGTTGTCGTTCATAAGATGCAGCGCATGCCCAAACGGCTTGTCGGGGTGGATCGTCAGCGGGTCGGGCGTCATTACATCGGACACCCGCGTTTTCTGTGGGCTGAGACCTGACGCTACCACGCGGAAAAGCGCGTCCCGCTCGGAAAACAGGCCAATTAGCCGGCCTTTCTCGACAACCATGACAGCGCCGATGTTGCTAGCTTTCATGCATTTCGCGGCCTCAGTCACGCTGATGTTGCCTGGAACGGAAATTACCCGCTTGCCCTTTATTATTTCCCTGATGGCGCGATTCGGCATGCTTGTCTCCCTGTGTTTCGTACATCGGCTCAAGTAGTTATTATCCCTATTTTTCCATTATCTTAGTCAAGTATAGGCGTCATTTTTAGTGATGGTGGCGGGAGATTGACGACCTGCCCATATTCGCTCGGGACCAGTGTGCCGCCTGATGACATCATGAGGCGGCTGATGCTATTCTCTTGCAAGAAGCAAGCTGACGCGACCGGTTCAGCAAGGGAATCCAACATGGCAAAATTAATCATCAAAATCGGCGACGTAGTGCTCAGGGAAGCAACACTCGGCAGTAAGCGCACCACGATAGGACGCAAGGCTGAAAACGACATCCAAATCGAAAATCTTGCCATCAGCGGCGCGCATGCGGCAATTACGCCGAATCACGACGGGTTCTTGCTGGAGGACCTCAATAGCACCAATGGCACCTATATAAACGAGCAGAAAGTATTGAAGCACCGGCTCCAGAATAATGATGTCATCCAGTTGGGGAAATATGATCTGACATTCATCGGCGATGCGTCGCCTCAAGCTGCGCCAGTCCAGGCTTCTCCGGTTGCGCCACCGGCAGTTCATGCCCCCATCGAGACAAAACCATTGGATGCCCGGAACGAAACACAGGGGCCGTTTCCCTCAGCCGATCTGAACAAACTGACGCATTACCAGATACTGCAAGTCAGCAACGAGGCGAGCGAAGAAATCATCCGGCTGGTATATATGCATATTTCGCAAAAGCTTATGCAAAAGGAGGTTGCCGGAAATCCAGACGCCGAAAGTCAGTTGAAAATCGTCAAAGCTGCTTTCGAGGCGCTGACCGACGATTCCGCAAGAAAACTTTACGACCTGCAATTGAAAGAATCTCATGCAGCCAGCGTCGGCAAACGTTTAGTGAAACGAATCCCGCAGGCGAAGAAAAGCAAAAAACCAGTCAAGACAGGCATGAAGTAGTAAATGCCGATTGCGCCATGCCCATCAAGCAGTTCCTGACCGGGAGCAAATTCCCGGTCAAAATCTGGACCGACGAGGTCGATGACAAGTCGCGCTCGCAACTCGCCAACATCGCCCAGATGCCCTTCATCCACCATCACGTCGCTGCCATGCCGGACGTGCATGCGGGCATCGGCGCGACCATCGGCACGGTCATCGCTACGCACAAAGCCATCATTCCAGCGGCCGTCGGCGTTGATATCGGTTGCGGCATGGCGGCGTTGCGGCTCAGCCTTGGCGCCAAGGACATCGACGAAAAAGCCCTGAAAAAAGTCTTCGACCAGATTAGCCGCGACGTGCCGGTAGGCCGCGAACAGCACAAGGACGACCGCGCCCAGGCCGAGGCCGCGCTTCGCTTCAAGCCGCGCCTGAAGCGGATGCTGGAGAAACATCCGCAACTGCTCAAGAGTTTCGGCAAGTCCTCGAACTGGGTTAACCAGATGGGAACGCTCGGCTCAGGCAACCACTTCATCGAAGTCTGTCTCGACGAAGCGGATCGGCTCTGGATCATGCTGCATTCCGGCAGCCGCGGCATCGGCAACGCCATCGGCAATTACTTCATCGAACTGGCGAGGACGGACATGGAACGCCACATGATCCATTTGCCCGATCGCGACTTGGCCTACTTTCAGGAAGGAAGCAGCCACTTCGGCGATTACATCGAAGCCGTCTCCTGGGCGCAGGAATACGCGCTGCAAAACCGCGATTGCATGCTCGACTTGGTGCTGAACGCACTCGCACGGCATCTCCCTGCCTTCAAGGCGACGCAAGAAGCCGTCAATTGCCATCACAACTACGTCACCATAGAGCACCACTTTGGCGCAGACGTCTGGGTCACGCGCAAGGGCGCGATCCGGGCGCGGCAAGGCGATCTCGGTATTATTCCCGGCAGCATGGGCGCGCGCAGCTACATCGCGCGCGGCAAGGGAAACGCAGAAAGCTTCGACTCCTGCGCCCACGGCGCCGGACGCCGCATGAGCCGCTCAGCGGCGGATCGGCAGTTCACCCAGGCCGATCTGGAACGGCAGACCGCAGGCGTTATCTGCCGCAAGGACAAAGGCGTCATCGACGAAATCCCCGGCGCCTACAAGGACATCGACACCGTCATGGATAACCAGAGAGACCTGGTGGAGGTCGTGCATACGCTTAAGCAGGTGGTGTGCGTGAAAGGGTAGCGTCAGACTTTCCATGCTGCGCCATCTGGCGCGGTATCCAGACATGCATGGTCAACCCTTGGAAAAAGCCGGCGGGAGCTTCATTTCACCGACCAGCCACGCCGGCTATGGGGATTTTATCTTGTTCCGATTCAATAACTGCCAAGCCGCCATGACATAGCCCGATAGCGCATAGCAGAGGAACAGCGCGAACAGCACGCCCGGCGGATAGCTCGACAACAAGGCATAGACCAGCACAAAGGCCGGCACTACCATGAAGGGGATGCTGCGGCGCAGGTTGATATCCTTGCCGCTCCAGTAGCGGATGTTGCTGATCATGGTGACGCCGGCAAAAATAGTCAAGGCGCAAGCATACCAGCGCATGTCCTTGCCGGAATAACCGAGGTCATGCAACACCCACACCAGTCCGGCCACCAGCGCGGCAGCTGCCGGACTCGGCAGCCCCTGAAAGTAACGCTTGTCGATGATGCCGATGTTGGTGTTGAATCGCGCCAGCCGCAACGCCGCGCCAGCGCAATAGATGAATGCCGCGATCAGGCCGATCTTGCCCATGCCCTTCAGCGCCCACTCATACACCACCAGCGCCGGCGCCGCGCCGAAGGAAACCATGTCGGACAGCGAATCGTACTCGGCCCCGAAATCGCTTTCCGTATGCGTCAGCCGCGCCACCCGGCCGTCGAGGCTGTCGAGCACCATGGCGATGAAAACGGCGATGGAGGCGTATTCAAAGCGCCCGTTCATTGCCTGCACGATTGCAAAGAATCCCGCAAACAAGGCCGCAGTGGTGAACAGATTGGGCAGGATATAAATGCCCCTGCGGCGCAGTTCCGGATTCATCAGGGCTTTACGGGGGCGAATCAGCGGCATGATAGTTTTCAGTTCAGGCTAGATTTCCTCATTGTAGCCGATGCAGGCTCTTACTGATTCTGGCCGGAAAATCATGGCTTCTAGCACAGGCAAGTTTACGCCAGGTTTCTAAGAGTTTTTGTTATCGCCTCGCAGACCCGATCCACGTCGCCGTCGGCCATGGCCGGGAACAGCGGTAGCGTTACCGTGCGCGCGCCGACGCGTTCAGCCTGCGGGAAGTCGCCTTCCTTCCAGCCGAATTTGCGGTAGAGCGTGAACAGGTGCATCGCCGGGTAATGCACGCCGACGCCGATGTCGCGCTCTTTCATGGCGCAGATGAAATCTCCGCGGTCGCAGCCGGTAGGCAGCAGGATCTGGAACATATGCCAGTTGGAATTTTCGAAGTCCTCGAGCGGCAGCACGCAGCCGGTGCTGCGGTCGAAGCATGCAAAATAACGTTTGGCTAAGACGCGCCGCCGCGCCGTGAATTCGTCGACGCGCTTGATTTGGCCGAGGCCGATGGTGGCGGCGATGTCGGTCAGATTGCTCTTGCCGCCCAGCACGTCCACGTCCATCGTGCCATCGCTGAAACGCTGCACGCCTTGCAGGCGCAGCCATTCGCAGAGTTCCGGGTCGACATCCTGCGGCAGCACCAGCGCGCCGCCCTCGGCGCTAGTGACATTCTTGTTGGCGTGGAAGCTGAAGGAGACGAAATCGCTGTTGTCGCCGAACGAGTTTCCGATGCTCCGTCCCTTCCACGAAGCGCCGAACGACTGGGCGGCGTCTTCGATCACGCGCAGCTTGTGCTGTTGCGCGATGGCGTAGAGGCGGTCGCGATCTACCGGCAGGCCGGCTAGGTCGACCGGAACGATGGCCTTGGTGCGTTTAGTGATGGCGGCTTCGACCAGTTCCAGATCGATGTTGCGCGTGACCGGGTCGATATCGACGAATACTGGCTTGGCGTTAATGGCAAGGATGACGTTGGCGGTGGCGACCCAGGACATGGGCGTGGTGATGACTTCGCTGCCGGGGCTGATTTTCGCCAAGCGCAGCGCAACTTCAAGCGTCGCCGTGCCGGAGTTGAAGGCGCGCACCGGACGTCCGCCGCAATACTCGGAGAGCGCCGCCTCGAATTGCTTGACCTTGGGGCCGCTGGTAATCCAACCGGAACGCAGCACTTCGGTGACTGCGGTGATGGTTTCTTCGTCGATGGAGGGACGAGTGAAGGGAAGAAAACTCATGAACGCGCCACCAGAAATACGCCGATAACGATAAAGCCGATGCCCAGCAGTTTCTGCGCGGCGAGCGCCTCGCCGAACCAGTGCCAGGCGATGAAGGCATTGATGACATAGCCGATGGACAGCATCGGATAGGCGATGCTCACAGGCACACGCGACAGTCCCATGATCCACACCACAAGGCTGACGACGTAGCAGGCGACTCCACCGAGGATATGTGGCTCCAGCGCCAGTTTCATGCCGATTGGGACGACGTTATTAAGATGAAACTCGAAATGCCCGACGGCGTTGGTGCCGGCCTTGAGCAGCAGTTGGGCGAAGGCGTTGAGCAGGACGCCGGTCAGGATTAAAGCGAAGCTGATGGGGGTCATTGGTTTCCTCAATATTGCTTTCGGAGGTATTGCCCCTCACCTCGGCCCTCTACCCTCTGGGGCACACGTCCCCAAAGGGGCGAGGGAGAAAACCATGAGGCGACGCTCAGAGCACCCCTCTCCCCTCCGGGGAGAGGGGCAGGGGGCGGGGCCGCCGTCGAGTTGGGCGGTGAGGGGAAATAGGCTGGAAGTTCGAAAATTAAGGGTAATTCTCATCATCGATCTATGGTTTGGTAACGATGATACGCCGCGTGTCCTGTGCGACAAGGCGCATCGGCAGCTCTTGCGCCAAGAACATCTGGTATGTATCGGGCGGCATCAGGGCGAAGGCTGCGGGCGCGGCGCGCCAGGCGCGTTCGAAGCCGGCAAAGTCGGGAATAAATTTTTCCGGTTCCTGATCGATGCCGAAGCCCAGTTCGTCCTTGTAGGAAACCATGGTCACGGTGCGTTTCAGGTAAAACGGCAAGGTCTGGTCGTAGGTATTGACGCTGAAAAACGGGACATTGGGCGGCACTTCTTTGATGCGTTGCGCGATATGGTAGGCTGAATTCGCTGGCGCCAGGCTGTCGTGGCCAAGCAGGACTATTTGCCCGGACAGCAACCCGCCAGCGGCGAGGGTAAGCATGGCGGCATGGGGCAGGGCGCGCCAGGAAAAGACGAAACCGGCCAATGCGCCGACCAGCAGGACGCTGCTGGCTGCTTGCAGCCACGGCACGTAGTCAGTGTAAAGCTCCAGCGGCACTTGCGGGCTGCTCAACTTGACCGCTTCTGGCGCCAGTATCAGGCAAACGATGGCGATCAGCGCCAGCGGCAGGGTGTGCCAGCGTAGCGCGCGCGGATCGCGCCAGATGGTTTCGGCGAGGCTCCAGCCGAGCAGCGCGGCCAGCGCCGGAAACAGCGGCAGGATGTAGGAAGCCAGCTTGGAACTGGAGACCGAGAAGAAACAGAACACGACGACAATCCACAGCAACAAGAAGCGGCGTGGTTGAAAACGGGTTCGCGAGTCGAGGCGCGGCGTGCGCCACAAGCCGGTGAGCAGGACCACCAGCCAGGGCAGCATGCCAATCAACAGGATCGGCACGAAATACCACATCGGCTGGTAACGGCCGTGCACCTTGGTCAGGAAACGCTCGAAATGCTCATGGATGAAAAAGAAACGGGCGAATTCCGGGTTGGCCAGCGACACGGCGATGAGCCAGGGCGCGGTGACGGCGAACAGGATGCAAAGGCCGGAGGCCAGATGCAGCTTGCGCCAGGGCGTGAAATCGCGTTGCAGCAGCGAGTAGCCGATCAGTGTGGCGAACGGCAGCGCCAGCCCGATCAAGCCCTTGCTCATTACCGCCAGCCCGAGCGAGAGCCAGGCTAGCCACATGAAGTTGCGCGTTTCGCGGCTGTCGGCGGCGTCGCGTTGCGCCAGCGTGAAGGCGAAGACAGCCGCGCTGAGGAAGAAACTGACACCCATGTCGAGCGTATTGACGTGGCTGATGAATCCGTACAGCAGGCTGCCGCTGAGGATGCACGAGGCGTACAGCGCAGCCGTGTGGCCGAACAATCGCCGCGTGGCGTACCAGGTGAACAGGATGCCGAAAAAGCCGGTCAGGGCGCTCCACAAGCGCGCCGTCCAGTGGCGCTCGCCAAACAGGGTGTAGGCGCTGGCGGTGGCCCAGTATTGCAGGGCGGGTTTTTCGAAATACTTGATGCCGTTCAGCCGCGGCGTCAGCCAGTCGCCACTGGCGACCATTTCGCGCGGAATTTCTGCGTAGCGGCCCTCATCCGGCTTGATCAGCTTGCGGTAGTCGAGCGTGCCGAACCAGGCGGCAGCAAGTACCGCCAGCAACAGCAGCAGCATGCCGGTGGAAACCGGCCGGTCGAGCGGGGAACGTTCATCGGAATAGATTTCGGTCATCGGTCAGGCGGTGGCGTGGCGTTGTAGTCTTTTGCCGGCAACGTATTGTGCATTGCGGCATGCTTGCGGCTTCGGAAGGATTATAACTTTTGGCTATGGTTACAGGCCAGCATATTTGGATTGACAGGCAGCAGGCCACTACGTATTATTGGCATATGCCAATAATTAGCAACTTTCAGCATGCCTAGACCTGTCAAATGTCGTCGGGTTTGCTGCTTGCCTGCGGCCAATTATTTCAAGCCGCGAGGAATTCCCTTGAGCCAATTGGAAGAGGTCAGGCTTGAGCTGGCTGAATTGGAAGCCTTGCGGCTGGCAGATTTTGAGTCCTTATATCAGGAAGTCGCCGCTCGTCAGATGGGGGTCTCGCGCCAGACCTTCGGCAATATCCTGAACTCTGCGCACCGCAAGGTGGCGGAAGCCCTGTTGCAAGGCAAGGCGTTATTGATCTCTGTCGATACGAATACCCCGACAGGGAAAGCGTCTTAAATCGACTAACCAATTTGGAGGTGTTATGAAAGTCTGCATTCCCGTTGTTTCGCAGGATGGTCTTAAGTCCCAGGTAAACCCGCATTTCGGCACATCTGCGCATTATGCGATCTACGATACCGAGCTTGAGCAACTGCAAGCGTTTGATATGGGCGGGGAAACCTGCCGTTGCGGATCGCCGGCGTTGTTGAGCATGGATTTGGATGCCGTGATCTGCGGTGGCATTGGCAATGGCGCATTGAGAAAGCTTCAGCTTAATGGCATCAAGGTGTATTCGACCGATGCCGATACGGTTGGGCAAGCCCTGTCCTTGCTGAAGAGCGGCCATCTTGGCGAACAGTGTGAGTCCAGTTGCGGTGGCGGGCATGCGCACGGTCATGCCTGTCAGGGGCACGGATAATCGCTAGGCGTGGAGCAGGCTGGGTGAGTTAGGCAGGCGAAAATAGCCTGTGACTAAATTGCGTCAATCGACGATTGTGCGTTGCGGCATGATGGCTGGTTCGGTAAGATTATTACTTCGATGAACAGGAAGGATGGTTCGCCTTGATGCAACCCATATTGAAATCAGTCAAGCTCGCCAATGTCTGCTACGACATCCGTGGGCCGGTGCTGGAATACGCCAAGAAGATGGAAGACGATGGTCAGCGCGTCATCAAACTGAACATCGGCAATCTGGCGCCCTTCGGCTTCGATCCTCCGGAAGAAATCGTGCACGACGTCATTCTCAATTTGCCCTCGGCGGGTGGCTATTGCGATTCCAAGGGGCTGTTCGCCGCGCGCAAGGCGGTCATGCACTACACCCAGCAGAAGGGCATCAAGGACGTCCAGATCGACGACATCTATATCGGCAACGGCGCCTCCGAACTGATTGTCATGTGCATGCAGGCGCTGCTTAACACCGGCGACGAAGTGCTGGTGCCGACCCCGGACTACCCGCTGTGGACGGCGGCGGTGAGTCTTGCCGGCGGCACGCCGCGCCATTACCTGTGCGACGAGGCCTCGGACTGGCTGCCGGACATCAAGGACATCAAGGCCAAGATCACGCCCAATACTCGCGCCATCGTCATCATCAATCCCAATAACCCGACGGGCGCGCTCTATCCGGTCGAGATTCTCAAGGAAATTATCGAGCTGGCGCGTCAGCACCAACTCATCGTCTGTTCCGACGAAATCTACGACAAGGTTCTGTACGACGGCGCGAAACATACATCCACGGCTTCGCTAGCCGAGGATGTGTTGTTCCTTACCTTCAACGGCCTGTCGAAGAATTACCGCGCCTGCGGCTACCGCGCCGGCTGGATGATCGTTTCCGGTGAAAAGCGGCATGCCAGTGATTACATCGAGGGCTTGGGCATTCTTTCCTCGATGCGCCTTTGTTCCAACGTGCCGGCGCAGCATGGCATCCAGACGGCGCTCGGCGGCTACCAGAGCATCAACGATCTGGTAGCGCCCGGGGGGCGGCTTTACCGCCAGCGACAACTTGCATGGGAATTCTTGACGGCTATTCCCGGCGTCTCCTGCGTCAAGCCCAAGGCGGCGCTGTATCTGTTCCCTCGCCTAGACCCGAAGATGTATCCAATCGACGACGACCAGGAATTTGTTCTCAAACTTCTGCAGGAAGAAAAGGTGCTGCTGGTGCAGGGTTCCGGCTTCAATTGGCCGCACCCTGACCATTTCCGGGTGGTGTTCCTGCCGCATGAGGAAGATTTGCGCGAGGCCATCGGCCGTATCGCCCGCTTCCTTGAAAACTATCGCAAGCGCTATGCTTAGCGTAAAGAGAGAAGAGTGAAGCGCTTCTCCCTTTTTTCTCCCTTCTTTCGTCTCTCTTCACTCAGGAAAATATGAAACCCATCAACGTAGGACTGCTCGGCATTGGCACTGTCGGTGGCGGCACGTACACCGTTCTTACCCGTAACGAGGCTGAGATCACTCGCCGCGCCGGCCGTCCGATCCGCATTTCCGTCGTCGCCGACAAGAATCTGGAACTGGCCCGGCAAGTTACCCAGGGCAAAGTTCGTGTTATTGATGACGCCTTCGCCGTGGTTAGCGATCCGGAAGTGGATATCGTCGTCGAACTCATCGGTGGCTGCGGTATTGCCAAGGAACTGGTGCTCAAGGCCATCGACAACGGCAAGCATGTCGTCACCGCCAACAAGTCGCTGTTGGCGATGCATGGCAACGAAATTTTCGCCGCCGCGCAGAACAAGGGTGTCATGGTGGCATTCGAGGCGGCGGTGGCTGGCGGCATCCCGATCATCAAGGCGCTGCGCGAGGGGTTGACCGCCAATCGCATCCAGTGGATCGCCGGCATCATCAATGGCACTACCAACTTCATCCTGTCCGAGATGCGCGGCAAGGGCTTGCCGTTCGCCACTGCGCTCAAGGAAGCGCAGCGGCTCGGCTATGCCGAGGCCGACCCGACCTTCGACATCGAAGGCATCGACGCCGCCCACAAGCTGACCATCATGTCGGCCATCGCCTTCGGCATTCCGATGCAATTCGACAAAGCGTATATCGAAGGCATTAGCAGCCTGGAAGCGGATGACATCAAGTATGCCGAGCAACTTGGCTACCGCATCAAGCTGTTGGGCATCACGCGGCGCAAGGCTGACGGAGTCGAACTGCGCGTTCATCCGACGCTGATTCCTACCCGGCGCCTGATCGCCAATGTCGAAGGCGCGATGAACGCCGTCATGGTGCAAGGCGACGCGGTCGGCGCTTCGCTCTACTATGGCAAGGGCGCTGGCGCGGAACCGACGGCCTCAGCGGTGATCGCCGATCTGGTCGATGTCACTCGGATGCATACCTCCGATCCCGAGCACCGCGTGCCGCATCTCGCTTTCCAGCCCGATGCGGTGGTGAATACGCCGATCCTGCCGATGAGCGAGGTCGAGACCAGCTATTATTTCCGCATGCGCGTCGAGGACAAGCCGGGCGTGCTGGCCGACATTACGCGCATCCTGGCCGACCAGTCGATCTCCATCGACGCCATGATCCAGCGCGAGCCGGGCGAAGGCGAAGACCAGACCGATATCATCATGCTTACCCACTTGTGTCGCGAACGGCAAGTGAATGAGGCGTTAGTGCTGATCGAGAATCTGCCCGTGGTGAAGCGCAAGGTGATTCGCTTGCGGCTGGAGGCCCTAGGTTGATGCGATATATTTCCACGCGCGGCAATTCTGAACCGAAGACGTTTACTGAAATCCTGCTCGGCGGCCTCGCGCCCGATGGTGGCCTCTACCTGCCGCAAGCCTATCCCCAGGTCAGCCGCGCCGAACTCGACGCATGGCGCGGCTTGTCTTACGCCGAACTGGCCCTCAAGGTGCTCGGCAAATTCATCGACGACAGCGATATTCCAAGTGCCGACCTCCAGGCGCTGACCTTCCGCACTTATACGGCGCAGGTCTATGGCAACGGCCGCGCCGACTCGAATTTTGCCGATATCACGCCGCTGCGCTGGCTGGAGCCGGGGCTGGCGACGCTGGAACTTTCCAATGGGCCGACGCTCGCCTTCAAGGATATGGCGATGCAGTTGCTCGGCAACTTGTTCGAATATACTTTGATGAAAAGCGGCGAGTCGCTCAATATCCTCGGCGCGACTTCGGGCGATACTGGGTCTTCGGCGGAGTACGCGATGCGCGGCAAGCGCGGCATTCGCGTCTTCATGCTGTCGCCACATGGCAAGATGAGCCGTTTCCAGACGGCACAGATGTTCTCGCTGCAAGACCCGAACATTTTCAATATTGCTATCCGTGGCGTGTTCGACGATTGCCAGGACATCGTCAAGAATGCCGGCAACGACCACGCCTTCAAGCAGAAGCACAAGCTCGGCACGGTCAATTCGATCAACTGGGCGCGGGTGGCGGCGCAGGCCGTGTATTACTTCAAGGGCTATTTCGCCGCGACGCGCAGCAACGACGAGCAGGTCAGCTTCGCCGTGCCCTCCGGCAACTTCGGCAACATCTGCGCCGGCCACATCGCCCGCATGATGGGCCTGCCGATCAAAAGGCTGGTGCTCGCCACCAACGAAAACGACGTGCTCGACGAATTCTTCAAGCGTGGCGTCTATCGTCCGCGTGGCGCAGATCAGACATTCCAGACCAGCAGCCCGTCGATGGACATCTCCAAGGCATCGAACTTTGAGCGTTTCGTCTTCGACTTGGTCGGGCGCGATGCCGCCGTGGTGCGCGAGCTGTGGCGGAAAATCGAAAGCGGCGGTGCTTTCGATCTGTCGCAAACGCCGTATTTCGAGCGCCTCGCCGATTTCGGCTTCGTTTCCGGCAAGAGCACCCATGCCGACCGTGTGGCGACGATCCGTAGCGTTTGGGATCAATACGGCGTGATGATCGACCCGCACACCGCCGACGGCATCAAGGTGGCCGTCGAGCTACGCCAACCGGGAGAAATCATGGTCTGCCTGGAAACCGCGCTGCCTGCCAAGTTCGACGAAACCATCCACGAGGCGCTCGCCATCGAACCGGAACGCCCGGTTAGCATGGCCGGCATCGAAAACCTGCCGCAGCGTTTCGAGGTGATGGACGCCGACGCCGAAGCGGTGAAGCGCTTTGTCGCGGCAAGGGTAGACTGAAGGGTTTTGTTCGACCCTAACCGGAAGTTGGCCTATTCGTGAAGCGGACCTTTAACGTGGAAGTGAGCGGCGCTGAGCCGATAAGCGAAGCGTCCGCTCGACTGCCAATTAGGGATCGCTGTCCTAAAGTTGAATAACACGAACCCTCCGTTGCCCCTTCTTGGACTCGCGCCATACTTCAACACGAAGCTGCTGTGGCGGGGGCATGCTTGGCATTGGATGAGACGGGCGAGGCCGCCGCTCTTTCTCGCCACCCGGCACTACAGCCTCCTGTTCTAGTGTGTCCAATAGCAGCGGTAGCTGCTGTGGAAGTAGAGGCGTTTGTTCAAGCGACTCCTGAATCTTGTGCATGAATTCTGGAGCGGTCGTAGCTTCATCACCGAAGAGAGCCTCAGCCTCGCGCATTGCCTGCTCAGTTGTCATCTCTCGGCGTTGAACCTTGACGAACAGACGCTGTAGGTGGGCCAAAGAGCCACCGCGCTTTCGGACTTTTGTCTCGCAACCGCTCGACTCAAACGGAATGGCGGCTCGTTCTGCCAAAAAGTCGCCGATTGAGCTGATCTGGCCACGAATCGTTTGAAGGCCTTGGGAAAAGTCGCCGTAGTTTCCGATACCTAAGTACAGCGCTCCGAGAACCACCGCAATTTTCCCGCCGCCCTTGACCGAACCCTCTTCAACCTCAAGTGCAAGGGAGTAATCCGGGAGTGCCAATGTTCTGCCGACGTGCTCCTCCCACTCATCGAATAGCCGGGTCGAATACTTTTCGAATTCAGGCCGCGGCATACTCGGCACGCCAATAAAGAAGTCGGTTGTACCGAGGTCAATCATCGTTGCATGACTCGAAGTGTTGGCATTGCCCTAACTAGGGTTACAGAGACAGCATCATCTCTATATTAATGCCACTGGGGTCGAATGCCACTGGGGTGCCACTGGGGTCGGAGTGCAATTGTTTTGCATATTATTCAAATGCAATACCATTTCGACCCCTGTGCTCCTGGTCTTCCACAAAACGTTGTTGTCGAGCTATGAGTGTCACCGCCAATCCTCCACCTGCAACCCACTCACCCGCTGGAACTCGCCGATATTCGACGTGACCACCACCAGGCCTCTTGCCAGCCCCGTGCCTGCGATTAGCGCATCGTAGGCGCCGATAGGTTGCCCCTTGGTTTTGAGCGCGGCACGGATCGCGGCAGTGGCTTGGGCGTCGGCTTCGTCGAACGGCAAGGTGACGATGGTCGAGAAGAAGGCATCCAGCATAGGTGCCAGCTTCCTTGCGCGTTGGGGGTTGATGGAAAGACCGTAATCAATTTCCATGCGTGTTAGCGCCGATACGCAGACCAGCTTGGGCGATGTCGTCTTAATGCGCGACAGGACGTTCGGCTGGCCTTTGACGAAGTCGGAAACCGTGCAGGTATCGAGCAGGTATTTCATGCCAGCGGGTCTGCGGCTGGTGGTTTCAGTTTGTCCCGGCTGGCCTCAAAAAGAGGCATATCTGCCATTCCTTTGAAGGCGAGCACTTCATCGGGCCATTCCGTTTTGCCATGTCGATTTAGCCACTCGCGCACTGCCTGACGGATCAAGGCGTTACGGCTTTCACCCGCTTGCTCGGTAGCGTGGTTGAGCTGCTGGCCGGTTAGGTCGTCGAGGTAGATGTTGAAATTCATCGTATTTTGGCTCCATATAACGTGTTTATATGTTATATCGGGCAAAGCCGGATTTCAAGGTGTGTCTTGACCGGGCGCATTTGAAAGTGGTGGTCATTGCTATCCCTTTGCCCCTCTCCTCAAAGGGACTACCGCATACACATCTTGGTACAGGAAACCCCTCCCCCTTCAAGGGGGAGGCTGGGAGGGGGATGGGGGGAGTCATGTTAGACATGATAAATTCAATCTATTACAACATCAGCACGTCTTTAACCCCATCCCCACCCTATCCCTCCCCTTGAAGGGGAGGGAACTTGCGTTGAGGATTATGCAAATGTAATCAATTGGTTGGGAGATGCGTTCATATACTAGTCCTCTGGGAAAAAGGGTCAGGGATGAGGGGAGGCTGGAACTCCACACTGAACGGTAATGTGGATCGCCCACCACTTTCAAATGCATCCGTCTTGACCACTAGTTTTGCGGGAACCAGCTGACTATGCTTCAATAGCGACATAAGTCAAACTCCAAACACGGATGTAAACCGGAGGCGCACCATGAACCGTTCGTCAATCCGCGCAAGGCTCAGCGCTTTTGCGTGCGTTTTCAGTTTCTGCTGGATGCTTGTTTGCGGCATGCTGCTGAGCGCATCGGCCATGGCGGCCGATGTCAAGGCATCCTCTCCCGATGCGGGCAAGCGCTTTGCATCTATCTGGCGCATCAAGGGGGACGTTGTCGCATCGGGAGGCGCCTCCAATGCGGAGAGACGATTGCGCGAAGGCGACCCGGTTTACGTCGGCGAACGTGTGCGTAGCGCATCGACGGCAGAAGCCGTGTTGAAGACCGACGACGCCGGGTTTGTGGCGGTACGACCGGGCGCGGAGTTCGTTGCCGAACGCTTTGCCGCAAAGGGCGATGCCTCAGACAGCTTTACCATGCGTCTGATTACCGGTTCGCTACGGATCATCACGGGTTGGATTGGCCATAACAACCGTGCCGGGCATCGTGTCGTCACGCCGACGGCCACCATCGGCATTCGCGGCACCGACCATGAACCCTACGTGCTGGCAAAAAATCTGGCTGGCGCCAAGACCACCTATCGGGAAGGGACTTACGACAAGGTAAACCGTGGCGGGACAACGTTGCAAGCCGCCGGGCAGAATCTCGACATCGATGCGGGAAAGGTTGGTTTTGCGCGATCGGCAACCTTTAAAGAGCGCGCGCTGATGACCCTCATGCTGCCGGTACTGCTGGAAAAGGTGCCGGATTTCTACGTGCCTGGCGAGTTTGACGCTGAACTCGATCGTTACTCTCAGAGCGCGGACGAGACCAGCCGCCAACAATTGGAACAGAAGCGCAAGGGAACCGTGACGATATGCGCGCCAAACCCAATCGCCAAGGACTGGCTGGCGCAACTCGACGGAGCGATCGTTCGGGGCAATGCGTCAGGCATCATCGCAATGTTCGCGCTCGAGGTGGCGGTTCGCGCCATTGTGATCAAGAAGGACGGCAGCACCGCCACTATCGAGCTTGCGCGAGACGAGTTTGCTCAGAGCGCGATTACTGCAATTAAGCAGCTCAAGGGTTACAAGCATCGTCGTATTTCGATCGAAGCCAACCGCGTTGATTCCTCATGTGAGCGCATCGGCGTCAAGTCGGTTGTGATCGAACAGGGGCTTCAGGCAGGCAAGCGCTTCCGCTTCGAATCCCAGGAGGAGTTCGTGCTTGAACTGCGGGCCGGGAAATGGTTGGCAATCAAGGCGGAAACAACGCAACGATAACCGCTAAGCTGCGTGTTTGCGACGCGAATCTATGGGGCATTCAGCCTGGTGGCCTTGATGCATTCCTGCACCAGGGCCGGGCCGCGGAATATCAGTCCGCTGTAGATTTGAACCAGTTGCGCGCCGGCGGCGAGTTTCGCTTTGGCCTGCTCGCCGTTGTTGATGCCGCCCGAGGCGATGATCGGCAGTTCGTTGGCGAGCGCTTTGGCCAGCGCGGCGACTACGGCGGTCGATTTCTCGAATAGCGGCGCGCCGGAAAGTCCGCCGGTCTCTTCTGCGCAAGGATGGCCTGCGACGCCATCGCGTGTCAGGGTGGTATTGGTGGCGATGACCGCATCGAAGCGGTGGCGGCGCAATGCATCGGCAATGGCGGCGATTTGCTCGGGATCGAGGTCGGGCGCGATTTTTAGCGCCAGCGGCACATAGCGGCCATGCTGCTCGGCCAGCGCGGCCTGCCGCGACTTGAGCGCGCCGAGCAGGGCATCGAGTTCCGCATCGCCCTGCAACTGCCGCAAATTCTTGGTGTTGGGCGACGAGATGTTGACCGCGACGTAACCCGCCAGGGGGTAAACCTTTTCGAGGCAGGCGAGATAGTCGGTGGCGGCGTTTTCGATGGGCGTGCTGGCGTTCTTGCCGATGTTGATGCCGAGGATCCCCTTGAATCTGGCCTGCTTGACGTTTTCCAGCAGCGCGTCGACGCCATGGTTGTTGAAGCCCATGCGATTGACGATCGCCTGCTGCGCCACCAGCCGAAACAGACGTGGCTTGGGATTGCCGGGTTGCGGGCGCGGCGTGACGGTGCCGATTTCGAGAAAGCCGAAGCCGAGCCAGGCCAGCGCGTCGATGCACTCGCCGTTCTTGTCGAGACCCGCTGCAAGGCCGACCCGGTTGGGGAAATCGAGTCCCATGACGCGCACCGCCTGGCTGGAGGCCGCAGGTTGCGTCGGGAACAGGAAACCGAAGCGGCGCAGGCTGGCGATGGTCAGGTCGTGAGCTGTTTCGGCATCGAGCGCGAACAGCAAGGGGCGGAGCAGGGGGTAAGTCAGAGATAGCATGGATCGTATTTTAGCCGAGTTCCTGCGGGTTCATGCCGGTATAGATCTGGATCACCTGCGGATTGCGAAACACTTCCTGCGGTGACCCTTCCGCGATCATTTGGCCGAAGTTCAGCACGACAACATGTTGACAGAGTTCCGCAATGGTTTCGATGTCATGTTCGATGATGAGCAGGCCAACCTTGAAGCGAACCTGTAGTTCGCGCAGCTTGTCCATCAGGGAGCGTTTGCCGCCAGTTTCCAGTCCGGCGGAGACTTCGTCGAGCAGCAGCAGTTTCGGGTTTGTTGCCAGCGCCTTGGCTACTTCCAGCCGCTTCAGTTCGTATAGGGAAAGGCTGCTGGCCGCGTTGCGTTGCGACTGCTGGCGGAGATCGAGAAAATCGAGAATCTCGTCGATGCGCGCGGTATTCACTGAACCGGCGCCGAAGCGCTGGGCGACGATCAGGTTTTCACGCACCGTCAATTCGTGCATCGGTAGCGGAATCTGGAAGGTGCGGCACAGCCCCAACTGCGCCCGCCGGTGCAGCGGCAGCGGCAACAGGTCGATGCCGTTGAACAGCGCTCGCCCGGAATTAGGCCTGACCAGGCCGGAAATGACATTGAACAGCGTAGTCTTGCCTGCGCCGTTGGGCCCGACCAGCCCGACGACCTCGCCGTCGCCGATAGTCAGGCTGACATCCTTGATAGCGACCAGACCACCGAAGCTAACGGTTATGTGTTCGAGTTGTAGCATGACGGGTGTTTTTGAAATGTCTTTGACCGGTATTTCCGTGGGCGCTGTATGCCGGCAGGCATGCCGCCTCTGGTGCTAGAATGACAAACATCGTTTCTACTCCAATCTATCATGAATTTTCCCCTTGAACTTGCCGCCGAAGTCGAACGCAATGTGCTTTCGGCACTTTCCGAGGATATCGGTAGTGGCGATTTAACCGCCTTGCTCACCCCCGGCGGTCATGCCAGCAAAGGCACGGTCATCAGCCGCGAGGATGCCGTGCTATGCGGCCGCGCCTGGTTCGATGCCTGCTTTAACCGCCTCGACCCGAGTGCGCATGTAACCTGGCATGCCCACGATGGCGAGCATATTCGCGCTGGCCAGACTCTTTGCCACATCCGAGCCGACACGCGCGCGTTGCTCACTGCCGAGCGCTCGGCGCTCAATTTCCTGCAACTGTTGTCGGGCACTGCGACCATCACCCGCCACTTCGTCGATGCCATCGCCGGTACCAAGACCAAGATTGTGGATACCCGAAAAACGCTGCCTGGATTGCGCCTGGCGCAGAAATATGCGGTGCGCTGCGGCGGTGGCATCAACCATCGGCTCGGTCTCTATGACGGAATTCTCATCAAGGAAAACCACATCATGGCTGCCGGCGGTATCCGTCCGGCGCTGGAACAAGCTCGCCACCTGGCTCATGGCGGCATGCTGATCCAGATTGAAGTCGAGACGCTGGAGCAACTGAAGGAGGCTCTTGACCTCAATGCGACCCTGATCCTGCTTGACAACATGACGCTGAAACAGATGGTCGAGGCGGTGGGCATCAATGCCGGTCGCGCGCAGCTTGAGGCCTCCGGTGGTGTGAGTCTGGAGCAGGTGCGCGCCATCGCCGAAACCGGCGTGGATCGCATCTCGATCGGCGCTCTGACCAAGAATGTGCGGGCGCTGGATTTATCTCTGCGGCACGTGGAAAGCTAGGAAATGCGGAGTCCGTGTTCGTCAGCCATCCTGATCGTCTGAGGCTTGATTGGATAGATTATGAGCCGCCCAGAAACACGCAAGGGCGGCTCCGATGGCAAGCACGGCCAGTGTCGTTGCCAGTTGTTTTCCCTGCCATAGCCCGGCAAACCAGCGATTGAAGTCGTCCGCGAAAACAGCCGCCTTTCCGCCAATACGCTCCAAGTCATTACGATAGCGTTTGGAATCACCGGTTGTGATTACATATACGTTCTCTCCCCGGATTTCATAGCCGATGGCATCTCTCCTGTCGTCCGTGGCTGTCAGATAGACCAGGGCGGAGCTCGCCAAGCCTGCAAGCAGGATGACGGCGCCTACCAGATAAAGGCGGATTTGGAGCGTTGAGTTTTTCCTGCGCGTATCTTGCATGTCAAAAGTAGATGAGCGTCAGCCCGTTTGTTTAGGGAAGGTCTGAACAAGTCCCCATGCCGTCATTCCCGCGGAAGCGGGAATCTGACCGGAGGGAATGCAGGGCCATCATTTCAATAGATTACTGGATTCCCGCTTCTGCGGGAATGACTTGATCAGAGGTTCCTTAGATGGACTTTCAACAACGGCGCCAGTCGAAATTCCATTATAGGCGGGCTGCAGTTTTTACCGGTTTTGCCGATATTACAGGTAAGCTTGACCACGATGCATCACAAGTTTGCCGGTCACGACTGCTGCTTGTTTTACCACCCGGCTTTTTCTTGACTTGGCACATCCTATGCATGCCTCAAGGCCAAGATGAACAGGTTTCCGACAACCTGAGCATCCAAAGCGACAGGAGGCGATCATGTTCCATGTACTCGACCACGCTGACGTTGTCTATTCCGGTAATCTTTCCCAATCGACGCAATTCGTCATCGAACACTATGGCCAAAAGCTTGATGAGGCCATCCTGTCCGGTATCAGGATTCTCTACACCGATCCGCTGCACAGCCTGATTGAAGCCAGGCAAACCATGTTTGGCAGTAGCAACGCGGGTTTAAGGAAGCCCCTTATGGATTGGGAGGACGACTGAGTCACGGTATGTCGTATTTCCTATTAATTTTTTTCCAGAGATGTCTATAATGAATTTAAAGGGACGTGACATTCAAAGCAATAAGCTGTCACGCCAAAGAAATACCTGCGGTGCCTGCCTCATTTGAGCAAGCGCTAAGACTCAGGCCCACGACTGTGACGCCGCCGTTGTGAGCGTTCTTGCGAACGAACCTGAAGCGGCTGGAAGCGGACCATATTGAAACCCGGTTCTATCGGGCGACACCGCAGGGTTCCCATTCAAAGCGATCATTCCCGGAATTCAGAACTGACATCGAAGGCCGTCCGACCAACAGATTAGGGTCGCTGGCCTCAGGCGCTTTGGAATCCCCTCCGACTTGAATATTTGCGCGGCAAACGGATAGCCTTGCCAGAAGCCCCGGTGTGTCAGTGGTGTGGCCGATTGTATGCGGCGAACTTGGCAGGTGGCATTCGCCGGCAACTGCTGTGCGGTCGTACTTCGTTGTAGCTTTGCCGCCAAGCTGTGATAGTAATCCGTGCCTGCGGCAGCGTTTCGAACCAATGTTCGTTCAGGCATTCATCCCGAAACTTGCCATTGAAGCTCTCGATGTAACCGTTCTGCATCGGCCGGCC
>Ga0074195_1001169_pt1 | contig 39361 bp, 29 predicted proteins | sample EPASupsiteHSE623_FD_64525 | JGI IMG/M metagenome (GOLD analysis project Ga0074195, IMG submission 64525) | Bioremediated contaminated groundwater from EPA Superfund site, New Mexico - Sample HSE6-23 | ecosystem: Environmental > Aquatic > Deep subsurface > Groundwater > Contaminated ...
CCCCAGATGTGCCCCGGATGCAAGAAAGAACGAAGTCGCCGCGACGCAGGTGTACAGAGAAGTACATTGAGGAGCGGCGACGAGTTCTGACGCAGCAGACGGGGCGCAGATGGGGGATCAGGGATTCTTCCCTCTGTTGACCGAGGTCCGTCGATCTGTTACGGTGAGAGCCATGGCTGACTACAAATGTCCCTGCTGTCTTTCCCCCATCCCCTCGTCCACAAGCCCTGATCTCACCTGCCCAAAGTGCGGTTTTCGCTTCTCCGTCGAAGTGAACGAAGGCCCGAGCCAGCCAGCGGACTCCGTCGGGAGCCCGGCTCTCACAGGACTCTCTTCCTCTGGGAACAACCTCCAGATCGAGGGCTATAAGAATTTATCCTTCCTTTCCAAGGTCGGTTTCGGGAACGTCTACAAGGCCCAGTCAGTGTCCGACGAGCGGACGGTCGTTCTCAAGGTGCTGCTCCCAGAGCTGTCCTGGAACGAACCGCTCGTCCGTCGCTTCGAGCGAGAAGCCCGGACCCTGAGCGCTCTACGCCACCCTGGAATCGTCGAGGTCTACCACAGCGGAAAAACGGCGACCGGCGAGCTTTTCCTGGTCATGGAATTCGTCGAGGGCGAGAGTCTGCGAAAGATCATCGAGGGTCGTCGCTATCCCGGCATCGATCGGATCCGGATCGGTTTCGCCATCGCCAGGGCCGTGGCTCATGCCCACGAGCACAACGTTCTCCATCGAGATCTCACGCCCGAGAAAGTCCTGGTCTTCGAGGTTCAGGGAGTGCCCCGGATCAAGATCACCGATTTCGGATTCGCCACAGCGGCCGAACGGAGCCCGGACGACCAGACAGTCACCCGAGAGGGAATGCTCATCGGCTCTCCTCTCTACATGAGCCCGGAGCAAAGGCTGGACCCGAAGCATGTCGACACTCGAACCGACATTTACTCCTTTGGAGTCGTCTTCTTCGAGTTGCTCACCGACCAGCTACCCATGGGTGGCCGCAGACCTCCGAGCCAGGTCCGACCCGAGGCGCCCGTGGCTCTGGATCCGGTGGTTCTGAAGATGCTCGAACAGGATCCTTCCCAGAGGTACTCCACGATGACCGAGGTCGTCGACGCGATCCGATCAGCCGTGGGGGACTCGCTGGAAAAGGTCGGTCAATAACGCTTCCTTAACGCTTCCTTACCAGGCTCGCCTCCCTCCGGCGCCCAAGGGCGTCACCGCCCGCCGGCTTGAGTTGTGGTGCGACTCGTTCGCAAGGGAGGGGACGGTTCCCCCGGGTGATCCGCAACGTGTAGTGGCCGCTCGGAGGGGGCAGAAGATGTCGGAACCGGAGAACTCCCGAAGAGTCAGCCACGGTCTGAGTCTCGACCACCGGCCGGCCGCTCTGCTCCAATAGTGTGATCTGGTGGGTCTCACTTGGGTGGGCACCCGCGATCGTGAAGACCGCCCAGCCGAATCCGCGAAGGTCCAGCTCGAGACAGCCAGGTCCTCTCCTCGAGCCGTCGATGATCATCGATGCCTGTCTGAGGTAGAGCATCCTGGGCGCGGTCGCTGAGAGGACCACCTTGCGCCGCCTCGTTCCATCGAGGTGGACGTAGGTCTGGCCGAGCTCCTGCTTGTAGCCGATGACGCCCTTGGAACGATCGAGGTCGATGTGTACGGGACGCTTGATCCTCAGCGTCCGGAGATTCCCTTCGTTGCTCACCGACCAGCCATCAGCGCCATCCCGGATGATCCTGGTGGTGAAGTAGTCCGCTGCGATCCGGCAATAGTCGCTCGTGAAGACCGGAGCGATCTCGCCCGCCTTTGCCCGCGCCAAAAGATGGTCGAGGACGAGAGTGAGAGCTTCGAGCCCTTCTTTCTTGATACCCGAGTAGAAGTGGTAATAGAGGTTCATGGGGAGAAGACGCCTGGGTGACCCGGTCTTTTCGAAGTGGTCGAGCACCTTGCGCTGACCGCCCCAGTCGCCCGTGAGGAAGAGGCTGTAGATGTAGTCGTTTTGCGCTGAGGTGTGGTACTGGCGGAAGGGTCCTTGCCGCGTCGATATCGGACACAGCCCCGCGATCGACGGATGCTCCGAGTCAAAGACCGGGTCGCCGCCATTCAAGTTCTCCATCCCCGCGCGCCAGGCGACCTCGAGAGCCCGATCGTCCGGGTTCGTGGCCCCTGACCAGAGGAGCACGTTGCAGGGCTTTCCGGGCGGCGCGAGATACTTTTCGATCCAGAGCTTCGAGCCCCAGATCTCCTGGGTGAACTTCTGCTCGCGGTAAGCGATCTCGAAGGGAAACTGCCCGGGATTCACCACGTAGGGATCGCCCTCCACCCAGTCGAACGGGTGGGTCGTCGTGTGGGACGCGATCTCGACCTGCGGGAGTCGATACATCCGTCGAGCGAGCTCGACAATGGGTTGGTAGAATTCGGTTCCGCTCGTCTCGACCTGCTTGGAGATGACCGACACTGTATGGGGCAGCACGCAATACTTCTCGAGGATCGACCGGATGATGACCTCTCCCGCCACGTGGGCCTTGTCAATGAGGCAGATCGAGTCGAAGGCATCGCCGTCGATGTGGGAGTAGGCGATCCTGGAACCGTTGATCGTCGTGAAGTCGGGGGCCGGTACGTCGTCGAGACCCATCGTCTTGTCGAGAAACGCGAACGGGTCGATGATCCAAGAGCCGATCGTCGGCTCCTCGGCGACCTCCACCTGGATCTCGCCCTTGAGAGCCTTCTCGATCAGCTCGCGGCGCTCCGCGTTGCCCGGTGGGAAGAAGAACGCCGCGTTCTCGAGCGCAGCTCCCCCGTTGGGGGCCGTGGAAACGAGGTCTATGGGGCCCCAGGCCTGATCGCTCAGGGAGAAATGGACCGCGCATGAAGGAGAAATCGATTGGGTCCTTCTCGAATAGGAGACGTACCGGATGTCTGCGGGATGCTCGAAGCCGATGAGATCATCGGTGACGCGGACCGTTGGAGCCCTCTCGACGCGCGGCGGTTTCATCTTCTGCGTCCGGAGCCCAAGCTCTTTGAAGAGTTGGTGCTGTACCACCGGCTCCTCCTGGGTTTCCGGATCGACCGACGCCCCATAATCCTGGATCACCGCGAGCTTCTTGCCTCCCTGGACCTGTTCCAGAAGCCATTCGCCGTAGGCCCGGGCATTCTCCAGGAAGGGGGTCGTGTGCCAGGTCAGGATCCCGCGGCAGCGCTCGACGAGATCCGCTGGCGGCAGCCCCTTCACGTCGATCGGCCAGTACTCGGGAATGAGACCCAGGTGGTTCGCGGCGATCTCGGCTCGAGCGTGGAAGGGATGGGCCTCGATCTTCGGGGCTTCGCTCTTTTTGTACAGGACTAGGAGACGCCGGAGAACTTCACCCTGAACCGGGCGCGGGTCGAGAATCGGAGGGGCGCGACGGGGCAACGGGTTTACCTTGACGAGATCCTCGTGCGTGCCGATCTCGTAGCGCTTCACCTCTCCCACTTCTCGGGAGAGTGCCTGTTTCAGGAACTCGGCCATGTGGACCCGCTGCAGCATCAACTTCTTCTCGGGTGACCAGAAAAAGCCGTACCCCTCCAGGATCATCCCGCCGAACGGCGTGTGGACCACCAGGGCACTCTCCGAGTCGAAGATGTCGGCGCGCTCCACGGAAAGATGGACCCTGTTGGCTCGGTTCACGCTCCGGAAAAGCTGGAAGTAGGTCAGATCCTTGGCGGTGAGCAAAGCCTCGTACTCGGAGAACTCCTTGTCGTGTTTCTTGAGGCGAAGCTTCTTCGAGTCGCTCGTGAACGCGAAGTAGAACTCCAGACCAAACTGCCAGAAGAAGGTGTTGATCTCTTTTGTAGCCTCGTTCCAGCGGTTGAACGTGCCCCCCTTCTTTGGAAGAAGCCCCTGATACGCACCGTACGACCCGATGATCACGATCGGGAGACCCGCCTCCATCTGGTCGAGAAGGAATCTCGGGTACTTGTGAGCACCGACCATCTCCGACGAGAGGTAGGCGGTCACGATGCCATCGTAACCCGAAAGGTCTCTTGGCCTCTCCAGGAGAGACTCGACGTCGACCGCGTCGTAGTCGTAGCCGGCCTCGTTCACGAAGTCGCCGAGATACTTCACGTGGAGCTCATGGTTCGCGTCGCGTTTCTTGAACAGCACGACCACCTTACCCACGAACGCGCGAGGCGACACCGTAATCGTGGGGCCGACAAGAGGTGACGGCCCCGTCGTGGTCAAGGTGAACGGCTGCACCGACGAAACCGCGGATGGAGTGACCCTTTGTGTTTCGGTCGGTGGAATGGAGGCGGGCGGACCGGCACGCACGATCTCGGGAAGCGAGCGGGTGAGCCCCTCCCGAAAGAACTCAGCCAGGTCGACCCTCTGGACCATCGCCTTCTTCTCGGGCGACCAGAACGAGCCGTAACCCTCGAGGATCATCCCGCCGAAGGGAGTGTGCGCGATGAATGCACTCTCGGAGGCCTTGAGGTCGGTCCTCTCGACGCCCAAGTAAACGCGGTTCCTTAGGTCGATACTTTTGAAGAGCTGGTAGTAGTTCAGATCCTTGGCCGCAAGCGGCGTCTCGAATTCAGAGAACCGGTGCTCCCTGCGTACGGCCCTGAGCTTCGTGGGGTCGCCGCAGAACGCGAAGTTGAACTCGAGCCCGAACGGCCTGAAAAAGGCGTTGAGTCGGCTCGCGTCCACGCCGGCCTCAGCGTACGTCTTGTCGGGCTTGGGCGTCAGATTCTGGTACGCCCCGTAGGTACCCACTACAATCACCGGTTGCCGGGCGATCAGTCGCTCGACGAGGAATTCGGGGTAACGATCCGCTCCGACCATCCGGTTGGTCAGATACGCCGTGACAACGCCGGCGTAGCCGGAAAGCCCGGTGGGCGAAGCCAGGAGAGACTCGATGTCCCTGGCTTCGTAGTCGAAGCCGGCCTTGTGGAGGAACCCTCCAAGGTAGCGCACGTTGGTCTCGTGGTTGGCTTCCCTGGCTTTGACTAAGACCAGGATCTTGCGTGGGGCGGAGCGGGGCGCCGGAGACTGTTGAGTCGCCGAGGACTGGCCGAACGAGAGAGTTGCCGACAGCGCCAGAACGAGTCCGATGGCGAACAGCGATCGCAACGGGGCCGCGAGACTCACCGAGGTCCTCCCGGCGCCGTCGTGATCGAAAAGAGCGCGTTGATGAGCAGATCGGAATCGAATACCACACGGCCCTTCTCCCGGGAGAAGGCGATGGTCTTGTCGGGCTCACCCGGAGCGGACCGCACGATCAAAACCGCGTCGCGGCCTCGGGGAAGCGGAACCGAAAAACGGGCAGAGATGGGTCTGGGGACGTTGGTGTGACGTCCGACCCAGCCGTAGTGAGTGGCGTGGAGGACGAGCGCGTCCCCGTGAGAATAGAGCTGCACGTGGACCGGTTCTCGCCTCGGCAGGAACGAAGCCGCTCCTCCTTCGACGAAAAGCGAGAGTGCCCGGCGCTCGACCTTGGCCGAAGTCTCTCTCATGTACTCACGTCCGGGCGTGCCCTTCCACACACAGACGCCCCCCTGCCCGACCGGTGTGAACGATCCACCCCGCCCCGCGTCGAGGTGGCTCCACAGGGAGCTCTTCCGGCGGCATCCGTCCGACGAATACTGTCCGGCCCAGCGTCCGGTCACAACGAGTCGACCGCCCTTCGAGACCCAGCTCATGAGAACGGCCTGGTCGCGCTCATCGAGCACAGCCGCCTCCGGCAGGACCAAGACCTTGTATTGCGAGAGTCGCGACGCGTCCATCGAACCGATCGGGATCATGTCGTAGGGAATCCCTGACCGGATCATCAGCTTGGCCCAGCCGCGGTACTCGGCGAGAAAATCCGTCAGATACACGGTTTCGGCAGGGTAGCTCGTGAACCACTGCAGGTCACGCTGGGGTCTTGCCCACGACGCGAAGTACCCTCCGTGCTTCGCGCCATCGACGAGGTCCCGACTGTCGGATGAGTACACGATCGCCACCGAGGCGTTCGACCGGGCGTCGAAAATCGCGCTTTGGTGGGCCTTGACCCATTCGAACATGGTCTTGCGGAACCGACTGCTCACGGTCGATGTCATCTGGGGGACCCGGAGCTCGTAGGGGTTGATCTGCGCGGACAGGCAACTCGCCATCACGAGCTGAGCGTCATCCGGACGGAACCCGTACGAAAACGACCAGCATCCGGATGGTGACGAGGTCCCCTGGCACCATTTGAAGACCGTCATCTGCGAGAACCAGTCGTCGAGCGATCCATCCGCCATCCCGGACGTGTCGGACACACAATCGACTTCCCAAACGATGCGCAGGCCCGGGACATCGTTGAAGTAGGTGCCGTCGGCCGAGCATTCGGTCGCTTTGATGTGGTCGAGAGTGACGATCTCCGCGATGAGGAGGGATTCCGGTGCAACCGAGCGGATCACTGTGGTCGCGTCCACCAAGAAGTCGCGGATCGTCCGGTGACGCCACTTCACGTACTTGAAGAAAAGTGGATCGGACAGGTCGGCTCTTCGGGGCCAGGGGAGACCGGTCTGGGACTCGAACTTCCGGCGACAGTGAATGTCGGCGCACCCCCACTGCCCGATGATGAGATTGGTGATCGGCACGTCGACCCAGAGGCCGTCGAGACCGGCCGCGGCCATCTTTTTGATGTGGTCAAAGAAGTAGTCGCGGTACGGACCGTTCGGACACAGCCACGCGCTCTCGTCCTTGGGTTCTACCCAGAAGACGCGTTGACCGTAGAAGATGTTCTTTTCCTTGCCGTCGAACGAGAGCTGGATCCAGTCGGGGTGTTGACGTCCGAATGAGTCCTTCTTCGTTTTGCCGTCGGCCGTGATCACTTCGAGCGCCGGGATGTACCAGACCACTTTGACGCCCTTGTCGTGCGCGAACTTGCAGAACCGCCGGACGACCTCGACCTCCTGGTCGAACTCCTCCTCGGTGAGGTAGTCCGAGAACCGACTGTCGGCCTCGATCACGTTGACGCCCATCTTGATCTGGTCGTCGATCCACTCCTTCATCTGGTAGTCGCTGACGTGCCATCCGGACACGGAGACCCCGCCGATCCGGGCGTGGCGAAACCACTCCGGATCCAAGCCCGGTCCGGCGGCCAGCGCACCCTGAGCGAACGCCCAGACGAATAGGACGAGAAGTCGAACGTTCGCGATCGACCAGGGAAACCCTCGCAAGCACCGGTTCCTCTCGAAACGAGTTGTCGTCACCATCTTCCTCGCAACGCTGTCAGCAACCAGAGTGTCACGGGCATTGTACCTAGAAGTGCCACCGACCCGAGAGCTGGACGTGTTTGAACGCCGAAACGCCCCGGAGGGTCGCGTTGAGCTGGGAGGTTTCGTTCACCTTGTCGGTGAGGTCGGAGTACTCGAGAAGGATCTCGTTCTCCTTGTACCGATCCCTATATCCGATGCCGGCTCTGTAACCGGCGACCTTCGAGAGCGTATGGTTGCCCTTCGCCTTGACCCCCTCGGCCAGCAAGAAGAGCTTGGGCGAGAGGCGAAGCTCTCCGGTGACCCGAAGCTCCTTCTCGATCTCGTTCTGGTAGGCCTGGTAATAGGGACTGTCCTTGAGGTGGTCCTTGTAGTCGAACTGGTAACGGACCTTGAGCGAGCTCGAGGGGGGCATCAGGATGAACCCTGACCGATGCCCCCGGAAATCGTGGATGGGACGGGTCCCCAGAAGGTATCTCTCGATCGAGAACTGGCTGTTCTTGAATCGGTTTCCATCCGAGATGCACCACAGCTCGTTCCGGATCGAGACGTGCGTCGAGTCGGAGAAGAAGTAGACGGCCTCCATGGCCGCCGTGCTCCTCTGGATCCCTCTCACCTGGGCATCTAGCTCTTCCATCACTTCGGTGAGCAGTGTTGCCCGAAGTTCCAGGCGGGGTCTTTGCATCCTTACGAAATCGGCCAAGGCGCTGATGTTCGTTCCACCGTACGGACGATTCTCGAGGAACGGGTAGTCGGTGACCGACAGCTCTTCTCCGTCACGAGACCAAAGGCTTCCCCCCACCGAGACGTGGGTCGCTCCCAGTCCCAGGAGCAGAGTGTTCCGCCCCCGCTCCGTGTAGATCTTGCTCCGTCCCTGGAAGGAGTACTCGTCGATGGTACGCTTACCGGCCAGCTCGTTCTGCCCCCGGTAGTCGGTGTGGATGGTGCGCGCCCAGACGCCGTGGTCCCGCTGCTTTCGGAGCGGCCGGAACATGTACGATTCCTCGAGAAAAATCTGGTCGGTCTTGAACTCCTGCGCCTTCTCCGTGGCGACGCGGTTCGTGCTGTCGAGGACGTCGAGGACCCTGAGATCCTTCCGATAGGTCTTCACGGCCCGCTTGTGGATCGGCGCCATCGTCGGGTCCTTCTTCCAGCCGGGGACCTTCTCGACGGTCTGGAGCTGGTTGAACCAATCCTTGATCTTCTCATCCCCGTAGAGGACTGCCAAGCGCCTCAGATAGCGAGTCTTTCCCGGGTATTTGGCGACGAGCTTCTTGTGAACGACGACCTCTTCCCAGGGTTCCCCGGACTCCCAAAGAAGGTGCGCCAAGGTCCTCAGATTGGCCTCGTTTCCGGGCTCGAGATCCGCGAGCTCGAACCGGATGTCGGTCTCCTCGTTCGGCATGTCGAGGTCTCGATAGAGAGAGGCCATCCGACGCAAGGCCCGAAGATTCCTCGGATCGAGAGCCAGAATCTCCCGGCCCACGTGAATCTCCTGGACCGGCATCTGGTAGGCTTTGTAGATGTCCATCAACACCTGTCGCGTCGGGATGTCTCGGGGTTTGAGCTTGGCTGCCTTGTCGAGCACGTTGATCGCGTAGGCCCAATTCTTTGTCGCGATGGCCAGCTCGGACAGCTTGAGGAGAACTGCGACGTTGGTCGGATCGTCGGCCGAAAGCTGCTGGAGCGCGTAGATCGCGGCATCGGTACGACCGAGAGCGAATAGATCGAGAGCGTCCTTGAACCGATCCGCGACGATCTCCCGGGAGATTTTGGTGGCCGGATGCTCCAATTCGGGGGCAAGGACGTTGCCGAGATTCGACTCGACGGCAGCGCCACGTGCGAGAACGGGAACAAAGGCCAGGAACGCGACGCAAAAGCCCACGACTCGTCGGACAAAAGCCCAACAGGCTCCGGTGCTGCGGCCAGGTCGGCCGATCGTCCAACCGACAGAGCAGGAGGATGGCTTCAGGCGTGTGCTTCCGTCAGGTTCCACAATGACCCGCTTGGAGAGCCGCAAAGACGCGAAGGTGTTACCACCCGACAGACGTGCGGCCGGACTGCTTCTCCGTTTCAGGCGCTCGCCCATCCAATATTACAAAACCGGAAGGAATGCAAGCTTTCACGTACACATCCCAATGGCACGCCTGACGAACCGTGGTGTACCCTTGCAGGAAGAGCTGACAGACCCAGGCCTCACGATGAGGTCGACGAGAAGGCGAAGTCCGGCGTGGTATGAGGGAGGTGCCCGATGAGAGCCATCCTGATGAACGACCTGATGGAGAGTCGGCTGCTGTGCTGGGCAATCCTGGGAGTGATCGCGCTGGCGTCGGTCTTGCCGACCGATCTCGGGCATACCTGGCGATTCATCGCGCTCTTCTTCCTGTTACCCATGTTCGCGTGTACCTTGGGAGGACGGATCCTCGCCCAAGATCTGTCCGAGGACCGACTGCCCCATCTTCTTGTTCTCCCCATCAGCAGATCGAAGCTTTTCGGAGCTCGAGTCGTGTCCGGGGTCATCCAGGTGCTCGTCATCGCGGCGGTCGCGGTCCCCCTGGTTTTGGCTTCCATCTCGCCGCATCAGTGTCTCTTGGACCATGCGCCCGCGATTTTCGTCTGCGCGGCCGGACTGGTTCTGATGTACGCACTGGGAGCGTTCTACTCTCTGATCTGCGAACGATCGCACACCGCGTGCTTTCTGTCGTTTCTGACCGCCATCGTCGGGTTCTCACACTTCGAGGTGCTGCGCCATTGCTTCGTCGGCTACCACAGAAGTCAGCTGTTCGGTTGTCATTACCCCTTGGCGATCTTTCTCGTGTTCGTCGCCCTGTCGATTCTGATCGCGACTCTTGCTGCCGTCTCCTCTGCCGATCTTCTGGACCGGAAGGATCGCATCAAGTATGCCATCCGCTACGGGTTCTACACGGTCTTGGCGAGCTTGACTCTGTTCCTGTGTCTTGCCTGAGCTGTCCGCGAACGGTTACGGGCTATGCGGCTCTCTAGGCCGCATTCGCCTTGACGATGCGGGGCAGAGACGCTGAGGTTCGTCCGTCCGCGGTGATGGCGAGAGTGAAACCGGTCAATCCTTCGAACCGACGACGTGCATCGGCGATGCGATCGGAGTAGGGGCAAGACAGCACGACGACCTGCATCGCCAGCCGGATCTCGTGGAGAGTGTTGTCCACCTTTTGGGAGCCCCTCCCGAAAAGTCTCGCAAAAAAACCCTGGCTCTGTCGTTCGGTCTCTTTGTGCTGCATCCAGCTGATCGCCAGCTTTACGAGGCTCCGTGCGAAAATCCCTCCGATCTCCTCATCGCCCGGGAACTTCCGGACTATCGCCTGGACCTCGGAGATAAGCGGAGAGAACTCCGATCGATTGTTCTTCATCATGGCACCGTGGGCCCATGGCTCCAAGCAGTCGGCAAAGGCCTTCGCCACCTTGCGGATCGCGGATCGTTCTCTGACGAGGAATCGAAAACTACTCTTGATCCGTTCGTATCGCGCCGGATCAGCCAGTTCTCGCCCCTCGAGCGCCTGGATCGTCGCGGACAAGGCGATTGCCAGCTCAGCCGCCACCGCCTCGTTGGTGAGAAAGGTCCCGAGCTCCTCGAGGGCCTGATGCCACGCGAACACGTGCTCCAGATGGCCGTGGCGGAGCCCCAAAGCGATCGAGGTCACCAGGTTGCGTGCCCTGATCGGCGCCAACTGTTCCGAGAAGTCCTTTCCCGTCTGGCCAAACTGAGCCAGAAGTCTGGCGTAGTCATCCAGTCGTTCCTTTTCAACCAGGAAACCCACGGAGCGATGCAGGAGCTCCCCGACGCTTGCCCACCGGAACACCTGTTCCGAAGAAATCTCAGCAAGGCGCTGAGCCATTTCGATGATCTTGAGCGTCGTGTCCGGATCGTCCAGACCGATAGCAGAGTCCAGGCAGGTGATCAAGGCGGTCCGATAGAGCTCCAAGAACTGGTCCGGACGGGGACGCTCGGTGACTGCCGAACGAAAGGCCTGCTCGGCCTCCTCCAGATTACCCCGTTTGGCCAGCCACACGGCACGGTTCAAAAAGACGATGCAGGAAGGGAGTGAGTCTCTCGATGGTGAGACTGCCCCGACTCCCTGGACGCCTTGGACGCCGGAGGACCGTTTGGCCCGCCGATCCGGAACCTCCGGACAACGGGGTCCGGACCCTCCCTTCGAGCGTCGTCTCTCGATCAACGCGTCGTGAAGCGAGTCGGGAATTGCGGTCAAAAGGCGGATGGCCTTGAGCATCTGGTTCTCTCGGCTGCCCGCAGGGCCATAAGCCAGGACCTTTGTGACGATCCTCTCGTATAACAGGACCGGCTCCATCGATCCGATCGGTCCTCCCCCTCCAGGTCGAGCCTTCTGCTGCGCAGCCCGAGCCACGGCCAAGGCAACCGATGGCTCGAGTCGGAGGAAACGGCTCAGCCGCTGAAGAATGAGATTCTCCGACTGGTCGACAAACCCTTTCTGGAACAGCTCGTCCGCAACAATCTGGAAAAACCGCGCGCAGCTCAACCTCAGAGGATGGTTCGCGTTGCTCTGAATCCATGGAGTGCCGGAAAGAACGGGATGACCCTGAGGTGCATCAGGACTCGTTCTGTCCGCCATCGCCGTGGCAACGCTCCTTCCTGCCTTCTCCCCCCCGACCTCTCGTCCCTGTGTCGGGAACCTGTCTTCGCGGACGAGCTCGGTCTTTCCGGTCTGAAGCCAACGTGCGCACCGCCCACCTTGGTGGCACTCCAATCAAGATTCGCTCCAAAATCGATTCGTCCCTTCATGAAGGGCAAAAATGGCAGTTCGTCCCCGTCAACGCCGTCCACGAACCGTCAGACGGACTATCAGACTCGTCAACGAGTTGACAGGAGTACTGCCGGCGATGGGCGCGAATCAGCGGCTCACAATCAGATTTGCGGATGGATCGTTTCCATCAGCGCCGCGATGATCAGACATGGGTCAGGCTCGAAACCCCGCGGAGAACCTCTCGCGAACGGCTCCCTTGAGCCGACCCCAGGCTTGGACGTAGCGAGCCAAACGAACCCGATCCTTCTCTGTCACGTCTGGCAGCCGTCGGACGTCCATGTTGTCTTCGAGGTCCGCGATCTTGACCTGGATCGCGATCGGGTCGACGAGCACTCTGTCGATGAACTCTTCGTAGCTTTCACCCTCGCGTTTGGTGAGGCACTCGACAGCCCGAAGGACCTCATCGGGGAACCCCATCGATCGCAGCTCATCTAGAGTCGTGGAAGTGTCCTCGACCACGTCGTGCAACACTGCGGCCATTCGTGCTTCGTCAGTGTCCAGGCGACACATGATCCTGAGCGGATGAAGAATATAGGGAGCCCCCACCTTGTCTTCCTGCCCGGCGTGGGCCTTGACGGCCAGTAGAATCGCTTCCTCGAGCTTGCGCATCGCCACCTCACCCAATCCCGGCGGATTCCCGGATATTGATCCGATCCCTTCGAGCCCATGCCTTCCCGGATCCACTTGGCATAGATCCGATAGGGCAGGGGCGGTCCCCATCCCTACGGCGCCTTCGAGCCCATGCCTTCCCGGGTCAGCTTGACGTAGATCTCGACATTGACGGGCCCTTTGGCGATCGTCCCCGTCGTCTCGGCCAACCACGGGAATCCGTCCGGAGCAAGAGTCACGGTCGTCACCAGTTTCGACTTCCCGTCCAGAGTCGTCGAGGTTGTCTCGATCCGCATGGAATCGTCGTCCGCAACCTCGCCGATCCTCCGGTGGACAAGATCCACGATCCTCGCCTCGCCTTGGACCTCGATCTGACCTTTGCCCTTGAACGGCCCCGACGACCTGAGCAGTCTCTGGCGCAGCACCGGATCGATCGCTCCGACATTCGCGGCGCTGAGCAGCTCCGGTCTCTTCGAACGCAAGGCGCCGTTCACCGTGACGTCGAGCACTCCCTTGATGACAGTGTCGCCGTGAGCGTGGTCGACGATGTGAGCCGCCACACCCGACAGCTTGTCGTCTTTCTTCACCGCGGAAAGCGTGATATGGAAATCTCGGTCGAACTTCACCAAGACCGCTTTCCAAAAACCCTTGGAGTGGAACTTGAGGGGTTTCGCGAGCGCCCTGACGCGCAGGTCGACCGGTGTCAGCTCTGCTGGCCGGTCGGCGTCCGCTTCCCCGGGATCGCTCTCAGAAGAGGAGCCACTCTTGGGAGAAAGCTCCTCGGATTCGACAGACTTCGATTCAACGTTGGTCAGCTCGGTCTTCGACGAAGGTTGGTCGGACGCCCGCCCAGACCCGACCAAAAGCGCGTGGATGAACAGCACGAGCACGAACCAGAGACCAAACTCGGTCGTGCGGAGCCCGCCCAGCATTCTCCCTCCCGTTCGGGGATCGGCACTCACTTGTGAGCCCCGGTGCCCTTGATCTCCTTGGCGGTCCTTCGGTAGTCGACGAACAGCTCCGAGAGTTCCTGAACCTCTTGCTTGACAGCGTCTTCCTTCAGAGTCGTGAACTTCCGGTCGTCCATCAGAATTCTCCCATTGGCGATGACGTATCGGACTTCATTTCCATTGGAGGCCCAGACGACGTTTTCGACCAGGTTGTCCTCTCGCGTTGGAGTGAGGTTCGGCACGGTCAGATCGAGGAAGATCAGGTCCGCGTCCCTTCCCTCCTCGAGACAACCTGTGTTGAGCCTGAGGAACCGAGCAGGATCGACCGTGACCATCTCGAGCACTTTCTGGGCGGGGAGAAGAGCGGCGTTCTGATGGAGCGCCTTCTGGTACTGGGAGGCGAGCTTGGCCGCCAGGATCATGTTCTGGTGGTCGGCGCTCCCGGAGCCATCGGTCGAGATGACCACGGGGATTCCCATCTCCATCATTCGAATGATCGGAGGCATCCCAGACCCGATGATCGTGTTCGCCAGAGGGTTGTGGACGATCTTGGTTCCCGTCTCTTTCAAGAGCTCGAGGTCGTGGTCGGTGCAGTTCACCTGGTGTGCCAGGATCGTGTTCTCGTCGAGGAAGCCGATCGAGTGCATGTACTCCACGGGCGTCTGGCCATAGGTCTCGCGAAACCAGCGCGTCGTGTTGGGTTCCTCCGATGAGTGCATATGGATGAGGGTGTCGTGCTTTTTGGACCAGTTCTTCAGGGCTTTGAGGTGTTCCGGGCCATTGGAGAAGTCCTGGTCCGGACCCGGAATGATCCATGTGCGCTCCGCGGAGCCGAACCGTTCCAGACAGTCGTCCATCCGGGCCAGCGAGATCTCCGGAGTATCCAGGATGCGCTGATCGTAGTTGCGGTCCTGGGCACCCACGGCCACGATCATCTTCGTTCCGGCAACGACGTTGGCCTCCACGATCTCTTTGACCCGGTACTTGTTGTGATTGCAGTGGTGGACCATGCTCGACGTGATGCCGTAGTAGATGTCGTCGAGCCTGGCCTTGAGGTACGTGATCGTATTGGGCGACTTGCCGAAACGCGACTCCAGCGAGCTCCGTTGTTCGTTCAAAAATCCGGTGAACAGGTTGACCGCGTGATCGAGCCAGTCGGTGAGAGGTTCGTCCTTGGCCACGCCGATGATGGGGGATTCGTGATCGTGCCCGTGAGCCTTCACGAACCCGGGCATGACGACCCCCTCGAGACGAGGCACTTCGGACGGTCGCGATCCTCCACCCTTGGGGGCTCCGAGGATCATCAGCTCGTCACCGTGTTGGCGGAGGATGCGCCGACCGATCTCGGCGTCGTAGCGGCCGACCTCTTTGACGAGAGGCCCACAGGTCAGCACGTACCCGTCGGAGATCCTGACGGATCGGCCGAGCTTGTCGCTCAACGGAAGAAGAAACTTGCTTCGGATCAGCTTGTATTTCTTGTCCGTCATCTCGAGAGACCGCCTTTCCCTTATTCGGTCAGGGGCCAAACGAGACGCCCCTTGTGATCGACATAACCCTGAGCTTTGCCTTTCGTCACGCGGGCCAGTCCGTCGACGAACTCCTCGGCGAGGTCGAAACTCGGCTGGATCACGAACGCCCCCTTCTTGTCGATGTAGCCCCAACCCTCCTGAACCTTGACCGCGGCTAGTCCCTCGGAGAATCGCGAGGCGGCGAGGAACCGTTCCTTGATGACCGGCGTCCCGAATCGATCCATGTATCCGCAAGGGTCATAGGATCTCCGGAACATGGCCAGCCCTTCGGAGAACGGAAGAACCTCCCGGAACTTGGTCTCGATGGCCGCTCCGGTCGTGACGGACGTGGCATCCGCAAAGCCCCACTGCCGCTTGAAGCAGACCGCGGCCAGTCCATCCGAGAACTCGCCGACCGACGGCGAGAACTCGCCGGAGACGGAGTCCCATTGAGGCTTGACGACCACCTGACCCGACTTGTCGACGTATCCCCATTTGCCGTACCGCCCGAACTCCCGGACAGCGGCAAGGCCTTCTGAGAACCGGCCGGCCGAACCATAGATCGGCTTGATGACCACGTTTCCGGTCCGGTCGATGAAACCCCACTTTGTCTGGATCTTGACCGCGGCCAGTCCGTCCGAGAAGCGACGGGCAGCCGCGAACCTGGGCAGGACGACGAACTTCCCGGTCCGGTCGACGTACCCCCAACGGACCGAATCATTGGCAGCCGCGAGTCCTTCGGAGAAATCCCTGGCCTCGTCGAGTCCCATGTGAGAGACGTCGTCGAACAGAAGCCCAATGGCCTGCTTCCCGGTCGCGTCGAGGTATCCCCACTTGGCATCCAGGCTGATGGCGGCAAGGCCATCCCGCATGGAACGGGCGGTCTCGTAACGGGGCGCGACGACCAGCTTGCCGGACCGATCGATGTAGCCCCATTTCCCGTTCTGCCGGACCGGGAACAGAGTTGCCGTCGGCGAGGGCACGGCACCCGGGCTCGGGGGCGGGGGCGAGGGCACGGCACCCAGGCTCGGGCTTGGGCTCGGAAGCGAGGACGGGGTCGATGACGGAGGCGGCGAGGACGCGGCCCCCAGGGTTCCTGCGACGCAGAAGACCAGAAAGAACGCGACGAGGACGCTCTCGACGATGGCAGATCCTCTCAAGGGAGAAGCCTCTCTTTCCTTCGGAATCCGAGACGGAGGGTTTCCCTCGAGAGTAAGCCATCTAGCGGCTACGGAGCAAGGAATCTCACGGACGCGAGAATACCTCGGAACGCTGGGAGGTATTTTTCGAAAACCGGCGTCGGGGCCGTGAATGTGAAGCTCATGTAGTGGGCGCGGGCGTGGGTCACCCAGACCATGCGGCGCTGGGACGGATTCTTGGATGCCTCGATCGTGAGGACTCCGTCGAGTCCTCCGACCTCCATCATCTCGCAGGAGGAGAGCTCTCCCACTTTGACCCGGTCTTTCCCCTGGTCAAAGGCCGATTCGTTGAGGATGCGGAGCGTCTTGTCCGGCAGATCCATGGGGCCGGCCTCGAACGTGAACCGTGCGTTGTCCACGCCCGGATCGACGAAGACTCTCGTTCCTTCCTGACGCTTCCATCCCGCGGGTGGCTTCACCTCGACCTTGACATTGAAGATCGAGAAGGTGGTCGTGGAGCCGGAGGGGGCCACCGATGCCGTCTGCGCTGGAGCGGCCCCGGCAATCGCGGAACAGAGAATAAAGGTCAAAGAGAGGGACAAAAGCCGATTCACGCATTCCTCCTCGACGGGTTCCTACACCCAGACTCCCGGGATCTTCTCCTTGCACCCCGGACAACCACCATCCTTGATCCGGTTCTCTTTTACCGCGAACGAGGAGCGGGTGATGACTTCCATCTTGCACTTCGGGCAGTACGTGTTGCTCGCGGAGTGGATCCCCACGTTGGCAAGGTAGACGTAGCGAAGACCTGCTGCCAGAGCGGTCTCGCGAGAGCTCTCGAGCGTCGCGAGCGGAGTCGGAGACAGCTCCTTGAGTCGGTACTGAGGAAAGAAACGGCTGAACGTGAGTGGGATATCCGGTCCCAGCTCGTTCACGACCCAGCGCGACAGCTGCTTGATCTCGTCCTGCCCATCGTTGTACCCGGGCACGATCAGGGTCACCAGCTCGAGCCAGACCTTTGACTTGCGCGCCACTTTGAGAGCCTCCAGAATCGGTTTCAGCGACTGGCCGCACACCTTCTTGTAAAAGGCCTCGGAGAAGCCCTTCAGGGCGAAAGAGCAGGCGTCGACCTCGGCGAGCAACTCCGCGAACGGCTCGGGGTTGGCGTATCCGGCCGTGACGACCTGAAGCTTGTACCCCTGCTTCCTGGCCAAACGGCTGATGTCCAGGGCGTACTCCGAATACATCACCGGCTCGGTGTATGTGAACATGATGTTGTCGCAACCGCCGCCCTTGGCCTCGGTCAGAACATTGGCGGCGGGCAAGGCGAGGTTTTCGGTCTCGATCGGCATCTTCTGCGACTGTTCCCAGTTCTGACAATAGAGACACCGGAGGTTGCAGCCCGACGTGCCCAGGGCGAACGCCTTGGTGCCGGGACGGTAATGGAAGAAGGGACCTTTTTCCACAGGGTCGATCCCGACCACCGACGGGTTGGCATAGGCCATGTTGTAGCAGGTTCCTCCCCGATTCATGCGAGTCCGGCAGAAGCAGACCTCACCGTCGGCGAGGATGCAATTCATGGGGCAGACACCGCACTGGATCTTCTTTCCAGGCAGCTTCTTGTGCCACTTGACCTCGACCGCCGGCACATCCAGATCGTCACCGGCGAGGAGTCTGGCCAGCTGCGGGGCGACTCCCAAGGAGATGAGCCAGGTGACCGTTCGTTTGCAGAAGTCGCGTCGGTTCATCTTCAGGTCATACCCTCCTGTAAGAACGATATCCGGTAAGGACAATATCCGGGTCTTGGTGCCATCCCATCCTCCCCGGTATCCGCCGGGGACAGGGAATGATCACTTCAAGGTTCCAATGGCGCAGCGTCCACCTCTGCAGCTCTCCGCCACGGGACCGGAGGCCTCCAACAGATGTCCGGTCCGGTTGTCCGCCACCTGAGACCGGGCCTTCCTGATCCGTTGGTCGACCACGGGCAGGAGCCGGACGTCGAGCAGGCAACGACCGAGCTTGCCAAGGCCGCCGACGATCGCCAAATCGTTCTGGACCCTGAGATTCTTGAGCCGGATATCCTGGACCTGGGGATCCATCTCTTCCGCGAGCTTTCCCACCTTGATGGCGAACGAAACATCCGGAAGCGTCCTCGCTTCGCGGACCACCTCGCCGCACCGTTTCACCAGGGCCGGTCCCTCGACCGTGCCGACCAGCCCGAAATCCCCCTCGACCCCTTTGATGAGCTTGCCGGCGAACTCGGACTCTCTCTGCTTGAACTCGGCCTCGGAAAGCTTACGGACCTCCTTGAGAAGGGCCACGTAGATGAACGAGTTGCCGGCCTGTCCCACTCGCTCCGGGTCTTGGAGATAGGGAGAGGGGACCATGCAATCGGCGTGACGCGCCACCAAGGAGGCTTGGGCTGGGGTCAGCATCTCCAGGAGTCTCTTTTCGAGCGGCTGCAGACTGATCAGGTATTGGTTGGAAAGGATGCGGTTCCCATCGTCGAGCGCCTTGCACCGTTCGTACATGTCGACGCTCAAGGGGAGTCCTTCCCACACGACCGCCTTGAGTCTCTCGAACTCGGGCATGCAGATCGCATCGAAGCGTTTCTGGGACTCGATCGCGATCTGTCGGATGTCATCGGCCTCCACGAGGATGCGGCGGAACTTGGCAAGCTGCGAGACGGTCAGTCCCAGCCCGTTGACCAGGTTGATCCGGGTGACGAAGCTTCGCATTTCGGTCACCCCGGGCGATTCCGTGAACGGATTCCCTTGGGGCATCGGCTGGGCCGATGATGGACCCACCCCCACAGTGGGGAGCAGGGTCATCAGAAAAAGCACGATTGCGGTTCTCATCATGTCCCTCCGGGCGGCGCGGCTTGCCAGATTAATTATATCCCGTGTGGATAGACGACTGACAGGGGCTCCGAGTCACACCGATCCGTTCCGCAACTTTTTCTTGAGCCTTCCTTCAAAAGAACCAGTTCAAAAATAGTTCCAGCCCCTCCCTTTATGTTCGGTCTGACAGAGGTGTATGATCGTGGAGGGGACGTCCCCCATGATCCGGAGGAAGAGAACATGCGCCCATTGGTTATGTTGACTCTCGTGCTCATCGCCAGCCTTCTCTGCTCGCCGCTCAGATCGGCCATCGCCGCGCCTGTGGGGGAAGAGGAAGACGATTGGGGAGGATGGGGAGGAAAAGGAGAAATGAGAGCTCAGGCCGGCGCCAAGGGTGATGGCTGGGGCTCTCGTTCGGAGTTCGGCCCCATGGCCGGACTGACCCCCGAATGCCGGCAGAAGCTGCGGGAGTTACGGAAGAGTCTTCGAGAGAAGATGTCTGCCTTTCGCCAGGAGATGAGGAAGAAGAGGGAAGCCTTCTGGGCGGAAATGAAGCAAAAGAGAGAGTCCATGAAGGCGGAGATGAAACAGAAGCAGGAATCGATGATGGCGGAGATGAAACAGAAGAGAGAGGCCATCATTCAGGAGTGCAAACCCAAGGGAAACACGACGCCTCCGCAGCCGTCCGTGAGTCCTGTGCCAGTTGCCAGTCCCACTCCCATTCCGGCGGCTACTCCGACGGCCACTCCGGCGGCGAAGTAGCGACCGAGGCTCTCACGGCTGGCCGTCGGGATCTTCCTGGAGATCGACCACATCGTGGGGGCGACTTTCCCGCCAACCGGCTTCGGTTTGGCGGACGAAGCTCGCGTTTTCTCGAAGAGTCTTCAAATCAGGAGCGTCCAGATAGCTCATACCCGACCGGAGTCCACCGATGAGCTGGTGGAGGAGCTGAGCGACCGTTCCACGGTACTGAACCACGGCCTCGACCCCTTCCGGCACAACAGTGGCGGCCAGCTCGTCCAGGACGTCCGCGCTGGTTTCGAGGTGTCGGCGAACCTCCGTGGCACCCGCCGAGGCCATACCGCGGAAGATCTTGTACCGGATGCCGTGTCTTACGACCGTCTCTCCAGGGCTCTCTTCGGTTCCTGCGAGGAGATTTCCGACCATGACCGTCTCGGCCCCTGCGGCCAGCGCCTTCGTGACATCTCCGGAGAATCGGATGCCCCCATCCGCGATCACGGGAACATCATACGGCGATGCGGACTCCACGCACTCCAGCACCGCGGAGAACTGTGGGATGCCCACACCCGCGACCAATCGCGTCGAACAGGCGGCCCCAGGCCCAACACCGACCTTGATTCCGTCGGCGCCGGCCTCGATGAGATCCCTGGTCCCTTCCGCCGTGGCCACGTTCCCAGCAATGAGTTGGACCCCCGGAAACCTCTCCTTGACCTGTTTCGTGGCCGACAAGGAGTGCTCCGAGTGACCGTGGGCGATGTCGACCACGAGCACGTCCACGCCGGCCTCGACCAGAGCGGATGCTCGCTCCAAGTAGTCTCCGACCGCCCCGATGGCCCCACCCACGAGCAGACGACCCTGGATGTCTCTGGCGGCCTTGGGATGCTCCACGAGGCGGAGCACATCCCGAGCGGTCACGAGGCCCTTGAGGCGACCCTGTTCATCCACCAAGGGCAGCTTTTCGATACGATGCTCGTGGAGGATGACCTTGGCCTGTTCGAGGCTCGTATTCACCGGGGCCGTGATCAGTTGGTCTCCGCCGGTCATGAACGTGGAGACCGGTTTGTTGATGTTGTCCACGAAGAGCAGGTCTCTCGATGTGAGGATCCCGTGGAGCCGGTTGTCGCGCGAGACCACGAGCAGAGTGTGAAGGTTGTGCCGTCCCATCAGCGTCGTGGCTTCGCCGACGGTCCGTTCGGGCGAGATCGTGTGGAGGTGACCTCCGGCTCCGACCTGCGGTCTCTTCACCCGCTGAACCTCGGAAGCCTCACGTTCGATCGGCATGAACCGGTGGATGACGCCGATTCCACCTTCCCGGGCTATTGCCCGGGCCAGCCGCGCCTCGCACACGGTGTCCATGTTTGCGGCCACGATCGGAACCGAAAGCGCGATCTTTCGGGTCAGCCGGGTGGTCGTATCCACGTCCCGCCGGGAGGGGATGTGAGAACGTCTCGGTCTGAGCAGAACATCGTCGTAGGTCAGGGCCAGAGGGATGTCGTGGAGGGTCATTCTCATCCCGGGAGTATCTGGTGTCTCGCAGTCTCGAGATCTTCCGGCATGACCGTCTTTCTCCCGTGGCCACGGGCGATGCTCGCGGCTCGCTCTCCAAGGCGATGAAGAAACACCTCGGCAGCCTCGATTCCCTTGGCCACGGCCTCAGTGGAGATCCGGATATCGCCAGCGCCTTCTCCCAAGAGACGTCTGACATTGCTCGTCGGCAGGTTGGCCATGGTGAGTGTTGCCTCCTTCTGCGGTGACGATCAAGACAACAGGATGACCCCCCAGGACTCTGGAGGTGTCTTCAGACGTGTTCGCCCAGAATCTTGAAGAGCACCTCAGCACAGTGTTTGCAGTAATCGTGGTCCCGTATGAGCGTGCTCTCGAGAATCTCTCGGACCTCACGGCTTTGTGGATCGACCTTCTTCGTCTTGTTGGACAGCCTCAAGAAGTTCTTGATCCGATTGAACACGACCTCGTTGATCGGCTCGCCAAGTTGCTCGTTTGAGGAGTAGGGCATCTTGACGATCTCGTCGAACCTCTCGACGAGCACCGATTCGAACGCGGCCTTTCCCTTGGGGCTGATCTTCTCTTTGGACACCAGAAGGTCTTCGATCTCGTCGATCAGTTCCTGCTCCCTCTTGGCCAGCTCCTGACCGGCGACTTTCGTCTTCACGGCCGTGACGTAATTCTCGTAGATGTTCTGCCCGTAACCGGCGTAATTCTTGGGCACGACGTTGTTGATCAACGTCTTGATCCTTGCCTGGACGAGCTCTTCCTTCGTCTTCTCGAACATGTCGCGAACGATCGTCACGTCCTTCTCTGTCTTGTGGTCGAACATCTTCAGCACCGATTCCGAAATGATCTCGAGGTCGACGCACGTGTCGGATTTCGTGTACGCCATCGACAGGACATCCTGGAAGAATCGGGGAGAAAGCCCCTGCAGCCCCTTGGACTCCTTGCGCGTCTTGACCGCGTACGTGGCCAGGAACACCAAGGTGTCGTCGGAGACATGCTTCTTCTGTTTGGTCAGATTGTCCGTGCGGCGAACGAACTGTCGGTAGATCATCTTTTCGTTCTCCACCGTCAGCCCGTACGGAAACTCGATCTTGAAGATTCGTCCTCGGAGAGGCTCCATGATGTCTTCATTGACGAACACGTTGTACTCGGGGAAGTTCGTGTGACCGATCACGATCTCGTCGACGTGGACCGTCGGGAAGTTCGTCATGTCGATCCGCTTGGACTGGATCAGCTCGAGGAGAAGTCCCAGGAGCTGGCGACGAGACTTGAAGATCTCGGTCCAGTCGAGGATACCCCGGTTGGCCCAAATGATCTTGCCCTCGAAGTCGAAGCTGTCCGGATCGTAGGTCGAACCGATCTTTTTCAACTTCGAAAAGTTGATGTTTCCCACGAAGTTCGTGATGTCTTCGCGCCGGAGATCGGTGGGGGTGTGCTTTGCCAGGCCGGTCTTCCGCGCGCTCGAGATGTTGATCTTTTCGACCGGAACCAGACGCCAGTCCTTGAGCTTGCGGATCTTCTGCTCGCAGACCGGGCACGGGATCGCCTCGGGATACCAGCGAAAATTCCGATTCTCCTTCAGAGCCGGCCGTTCGTCGTAGGGGACGAGGTCATAGGGATGCTGATGGAACGGGCACTCCTTGACGGCATAGAGGATCCCTTCGGGGGTCTTCGAAAAGAACTCGAGATGCTTCTTGATCTTGTCGACCGTGTAGGACTTGCCCGCTCCCTGAGGCCCGACGAACAGGAGCAGCCGGCGCTCGAGAGAGGTGTTGTGGGCATGGAAGAACAGCACCATGTTGTCGATCTGCTCGTCCAGTCCGTAGATCCCCTCGAACACCTTGTCCTTGCCAAAGTAGTCGATCATGTCCGACACGTAGCAATGGGTGTTTCGCTGGAGCCTCGGATGCTCCCACGAAGCCTCCAGGTATTCACCGACTGTCTTGATCTTATCGATATCCATTCCGGCCACCCAGGAGCCTGTCTCCCTACGTCTTAGTCTACGGTCTCAAGAGGCCCTTCTCGACCGTGCGCCTACGCACCGGATCCTTCATCCAAATTAATATCGGCTTCGATTGGGAGGGGACCTAGTTCTCTCGACTAATTCCCGTGCCGCCCAGCTCTTCCTGTTTCTTCTGAGAGTAGTGATCGAACATGCGCTTTAAGCGACGAACTCCCTCCCTGATCATGTCTGGCGCTTGCTGGCTGAAGCTCATGCGGAGACAGTGGGAGAGTGACCCGGTCACCGAAAAGCCGGAGCCCGGGATCGCAAGAACGCCGATCTCTCTTGCAAGGGTTCCGATCATCTCGAAGGTGTCGATGGAAACCCCGGCCTGCCGCACATCCAGCCAGAGGAAGAAGCCTCCGTCGGGCCGGTTGTACGCTATCCGTCCGCCCAACTCTCGATCCAGAGATTCTTCCAGAGCCTCAAAGTTCGCGCGGTAGAACTCGCAGTTCTTTCGGATACGCGCGAACAGTCCTTCCGGACCGATTCGGGAGAGGTACAGGGCCAGAACCGATTGGTTGAAGCTGGAGGTGTGCAGATTGGAGCCCTGTTTGAACAAGGTGAACTCACGGACCAGCTCTTTCGGCCCTGACACATACCCCAAACGGAATCCCGGGACGAACACCTTCGAGAAGCTGTCCAACCTGATGACTCTCCCGGAATGATCCATCGACTGGAAGGTCGGGTATCGAGTGTCCTCGCGGAACTTCAGGAGTTCGTACGGATCGTCTTCCAGGATCAGCAGGTCGTATCGTTCCGCAATCTCGTAGATCTGCCGACGTCGTTCCGTGTCCATCGAAACCCCCGCGGGGTTGTGGCAATTGGGGGTGACATACAGGAACTTGGGCAAAGCGAGCGCCTTGCGCGAACGTCTCTGCAGATATTCGTCAAGGGCTTCTGCCATCATACCGCGCTCATCCTGAGGGATCGCGAGGTAGTTGTCGGTGAAGGCAGAGAACGCGGCCAGGGCCCCAGGGTACGAAGGCTCGGTCATGGCCACGGGATCCCCTGATTCGAGAAACAGATACGACGCGGCAAACAGCCCTTCTTGGGAACCGTTGGTGATACAGATCTGGTCCGCGTCGAGCGATACCCCTGACTTGGCCTCATGCCATCTCTGGATCTCTTTGATCAACTCCACCTGGCCGGCCGATGGGCCGTACTGGCAGGCGAGTTCCAGAGAGCGACCGTCGAGCACCAGCGAGCCGGCGGTGGTCTGGAAGGTCATGCTTTCCATCGGGAAGGTCCTCGCGCTAGGGTATCCCCCTCCCAGAGAGATCACTCCAGGCGCCGTTGCCAAAGGCAAAAGCTCACGGATGATCGAGGGCCGGCGGCTCTGTGTTCGGTTCGCGAGACGATCCGCTAGTCGCATAGGATGATGGCTCCGTGGGACCTCGAGTCGAGGCTTGAATGGTTCATAAACAAAAGCAGTCTAGCATGGGTGCGAGGGGCGATAAAGTGCAAAAATGTTGATCCAAGGGGCATGTTGTGTTATCCTTGACGGACATTTATTGTCTCATTCGATCGTCATGCTCAGCTGAAGGTGTCACTCTTGAGTTCTTCATCCATCGAGCCGCGCGGCTGATCTTCGGCGAGCTCAACGGCCGCCGAGGCGGATGAGACCGTTCGTATGGAGCGAAGTTCAGATCTCTCCGTGGAGTTTGGCGAAAGCGAGGGAAACCTCTGCGTTCATGCCGTTGGAGATCTGGCCTTTCAAGCTCAGCCGATCCTGACGCGCTGTCTCGATACGATGAGCCACCAGAAGGTCTTGGCGGTTCGAAACAACGCCCGAGTCTTCAGCCTCACCCAGCCCCCTCTTCCCAGTCTGTTGGCCGCGAGAACCCTGTCTCTTGCCGCCCAGCTCGAGCTGTCGAATCGGCCGATTCCGACCCAGGCCACGATCTCCCTGTCCTCGTCCTGTCCATGCGCTTGTTGGTCGTCCGCCCCGGATCGACTCCACGCCGTCGAGGGCAAGGACCTTTCCACGGAAGAGCTCAAGGCCGTCATCGATCAGGCGCTCGATCTTGGCGTCGTCAGCATTCACTTCTGCGGGGGCGAGCCTCTCCATCGCCAGGATCTGTTGGAGCTCATCCACCACGTGGATCCGGATCGAGCCATGACGCTGCTCTACACCAACGGTCTCCTGCTGACATCAGAGATGGTGAAAGAGCTTGCCCGATCCCCGCTGCACGCCGTGATCGTCCAGCTCGACAGCTCGACCTCCAAAATCCACGATACAAAGCGGAAAATGGAGGGGCTCTTCGATCAGGCGCTCGCGGGTCTTCGCCGGTCCGTGAAAGCGGATCTCTTGACCGGGGTTGCTACGCTCGTCGATCAGCGACTCGTCGGCACCGGAGAGCTGGAGAGGCTCGTGACCCTGGCGCGTCAGTTGGGCGTCGCCCAGGTCTTTGCTTGGCATTCGTTGCCGGGCGCTTTTGGACCCGATGGAGTCGGCGGAAATGGGAGCCGGCTGACAGCCGAGGGTGTGACCGCGCTCAACCGACTCGCCACGGACTGCAACTCCGATCCCAATCCCCCTGCTCTTCACCTCGCCGATGGAGCGACCCCATGGGAGCGACCGAGCAACGGGGGCGGACTCCATCACTTCTTGGTGACGGCCAAGGGCGAGATCTTTCCGTGGGCTGCCGAGGATCGAAGCCTGGGCAACCTGCGGGACGAGGATCTCGGCAAGATCTGGTCCAGGGCCAACTCTCGAGTCGAATGCCAAAGGCCAAGCGAGCACCGGACAGAAGACGCATCCCGGCCGGGAAAGGGCGATCGTTCAACATCATGCGGCTCGAAACAGAAGGCTCGCAGGATCGGGCTGCTCGCGGGTTCAGGACACTACCCCATCTATTTCTCCCGGGGCGCTCGTCGGTGCGGATACGAAGTCGTTGCTGTCGCCATCGAGGAAGAAGCTGATCCGGAATTGGCCCAATGCGTCGACGAGATCCACTGGGTCGGCGTCGGGCTTCTCCAGAGGATCTTCGATACGTTCCTCGCTGCCGGTGTCACCGAGGTGGCGCTCACGGGGAAGATCCACAAGACCCACCTCTTCTCGCCCGTGGAGCTCGACAGTCCCATGATCCGGGTGATCTCGTCACTCGAACGCAAGGATGACGTCTCTCTGTTGACCGCCATCTCCAACGAGTTCGAACGGGCCGGCATCAGTGTCCGAGAACCCACCGCCTTCTTAAAAAATCTCCAGGCTGCGCCCGGCGTACTCACTCGTCGGGCCCCCACACCCAGCGAACTCGCCGATGTCCAGTATGGTTTCGGGGTTGCGAAGTCGTTGGCCGATCACGGAATCGGTCAGACCGTGGTGGTCAAAAATGGAGTCGTCGTGGCAGTGGAAGCCATCGAGGGCACGGACCAGACGATACTGAGAGCCGGAACGCTCGTTCCGGATTCGTTGGTCGTCGTCAAGGTGGGCTGCCCGAATCAGGATCGTCGATTCGATATGCCGGTGGTAGGCATGGACACCCTCAAGATCCTGGTGAGCGCCCACGCTGGCGTGCTCGCGATCGACGCGGCAAACACAGTCATCGTCGATAAAGAATCGCTCGTCGAGGAAGCCGATCGCCACCAGATCGCCATCATCGCGGTCTAGAGCTTGGCCAGGACTGTCCCATACGGGAACAGAGGCCTGGATTGAACAGGCGCCACGCCTCGCAACCTTCAAACCGGGCGCGTGCAGTTCTGAGGCCCGGTCTTTCGAGTCTTACGGGGTCTTCTTGACCGGCGAATGGACCTCTGCCAGGACCTGTCTGGCCCTATCCATGCCCAGTTCGTTCTTCAACGCCTGAGACAGCCGAACCACCAGGTTCTTGGAGGCGGTGCACTCCTGCTGGAGCTCGTCGATCTGGATCTTCAAACGGATCAGGGCCCGAATCCGAAGGACCAGCTCGTTCAACCCGACCGGCTTGGTCATCAGGTCGTTGGCGCCGGCATCGAGAGCCTCCAACTCGGCATCTTGCTGACCCAAAGCAGTGAGAACGAGGATAGGAATGAGGCGGGTGTCCCTCTGGCTTCGAATCTGTTCGATCAGTTCGTAGCCATTCATAACCGGCATATCCAGATCGGCCACCACCACGTCGGGTGGTTCCTGGCGCATCTCAGCCAATGCGTCCTTTCCATTTCTCGCCGTGCGGATCTTGACCTTCTCGGAGACTCGCCGAAGCATACTCGAGATGACCTGGCGTACATCGTCCTCGTCATCCACGAGCAGGATCACTCGGCCGTCGAGTAGATTGATCATCAAATCCTCCCGGTCTCATCGTGCCACGGATTGGCGTGGAAGGGAAGGGTTTGGACGGGTGTGTCGCCTTTTCCGTGGACGTGGTGGTACCATATCTGCACTTTTTTCCCCTTTCTCCACGCCCGAGTGGGAGTACCCATTGGCGATTCAGAAGGAAGAACCCGATGACCGATCTCGATCGTTTTGCCGAGGCCACGTGCCGAGACTTCCTGACCACGGCCGACCTGAAGGAGGTCTGCCGGCACCGGGGGTTTTCTCCCCCTGGTGGGGACAAGGAGAAGCTCGTTTCGTTCCTGATCCCCAGGCTCCTCGAGCCCACCGGTCTGACCGAGGCCGTGGCCACTCTGGACGAATTCGGACGGACACTCCTCCACGCCATCGCGCACAGGGAAGGCGAGATCGCCCTGGCAGATCTGCGCCTTTTGTTCGCGTCCGAAGGTCGGAAGCCCTGGCTTGATGACCGGGAGGTGTTCCGCCGGCTGACCAATGGCCTGCTAAACCGCGGAATTGTACTGATCGGTGAGACAGGCTCCGACTTCGGGCGGAGCACCCGGTTGTCGCGAGCACGCTTCGTTCTCCCGGATTGCCACCGCAAGTTCCTGCCGCCGTTTCCCGTGACGAGTTCCCCCCTGGGCCAAGGGAACACAACTCAGGATGAGTCCCAGTTCTGCCTTTCGTGCCTGTCGGCCGCCGTGAGCCAGGCCGGGGCCACTCGACCCACGTGGCCGAAGGGACTCCTGGGTGGGGTCGCATCCCGATTCTCGTTCAAGAATGGCTCTCTCTGCTTCGCGGGCCAACAAGTGACGAGCGAGACAACACTCCTGGATCACGTGAAGAAGGAGTGGGCGAGCGCATGGGCCCTCCTCGAACGCAGTGCGGATAAGAAGAACGCGTTTCGGTGGGCCGTCCACATCCTGTCACACCTTCCACCCGGTCACGGGTGCACGAGCCTTTCACTCGAGGAAGGCCTGGGACGACTCGGCTTGAAGGTCAAGAAGGCCAACCTCGAAGGGTTCCTGGAGGACGGCCACGCGGCCGGCTTTCTGGCCAGTGTCCACGCGTCCGCGGGCCAGCTCTACAGCGCGGCAACATCGAACAAGGAGAGGTCACCAAGCCGTCCGTTCGCCTTCGAGCCCGGGGAAGGCGGCCTCCGTGTCGACCTGAGGCGGACCGGGCTGCCCGCCCTCATCGAGATCTCCCAGGTGTCCACGGTCGTGGCTCGCTCCTACGGCCTCGTTCTGAAACCCAGCATCCCGATTCTTGCCAAGGCTCGTGAACGCTGGGGCGAGATCGCCGGATTCGAAGAGGTTCGACGCAGAAGTCCCGCGTTTGAAGAGGCGATCCGGTACGTGGAGAAGTGGCACGGGAAGCTCGTGCTCCATCAGGGGCTGGCAGTGCTCCGTGTGGAGGACCTGGGCCTCTGCGCTCAGATCGTTCACAAGCTGGGCGACCAGGTGCGGTCGCTGGGAGGGCCGTATCTCGCGGTGACGCGGGGCGCCCTGGAGAAGGCCGAGCAGCTCATCCGCAAGGAAGGGTTCACACCCCGGAGGATTTCCAGTGAGCCAGAGCACTGAATCGCGTATTCTGACGGAGAAGGAGCTTTCGCGCCTCGAGGTGTTCCGTCCCGGCCCGGTCGACCTCAGGAGAGACCTGTATTGGTTCGTGAGGTACGTCCAGGACCATGGATTGACCCGGACCTTCCGCGAGAACATGATACCGAAGACCGACGCTCGCCGACTGGCCAAGCTGCTTTCGTACGAGGGTGAACGGGACAGCGTGGAAGGCCAGGGCTCGGGTCACTGGTCGAACCACGTATCGTACGTCGCGCTCAGACTGGGGCTCGTGACGTTCGCCACGAAAGGTGAGTACCAGGGGTATTCGAGCACGTCGGAGAGCTTTCCCGACAATCAGGTCACGGTGAAGGAGAAGCCCTGGCGCGAGTACCTCTCCAGGACTCCCCTCGAGAAGGAGCGGCTCCTGGTGAACGACCTCCTGGACCACGCCGAGAGCGAGTTCTTCGCAGGGCCGACGTTGATTGCGGGGGGACACTTCGACACCTTCGGGTGTGCGACCGGGCCGGCCTCCCGGATGAAGCTGCCCAAGATCCGCCGGGGCCTCCTCTCCATCCTGGCCAAGCTGAAGCCGGAGCGTTGGTACGACACCGGAGTCTTTCTCGATCTGGTTCGTGAACAGGCGCCGCACCTGATCCTCGACCCTGCGACGCGGCATCCGGATCGCGAATCTCATGGCAGGGTCCGGCAATGGGAATACGAATCCAAGTACGGGAAAGCCAAGAAGAGTTCCCCCAAGCCGCCGGTGGTTCTCGAGGACATCTACGAAAACTTCCGAGAGAGAAACCCGAAGGAGCCGTGGGGCAGCAAGAAGAAGGAGATTCAGATCGACTCGAGCATGCCGGACGCGTTCTCGAGAGTGGAGGGGCGGTACCTCGAATGGTTCCTGCGAGAGGCTCCCTACTTGCTGGGGTTCGTCGGCTTGGCGTACCGGCCGAAGGGTGATCTCCACGGTCTGGAGATGGAACCTCCGCTGGGGCGTCTGAAGGCGTTCTCGCTCGCGCCCAAGTTCTTCCAGGTGATGGGAAGCGACCCGGAGGTCGACCGGGTCAGAGTCACGGTTCTGCCCAACTTCGAGGTGATCGTCGAGGCGGTCTCGTATCCCGAGACGGTTATCTGTGATCTTGAGAGGTATACAACGCTCATTTCGGAGGATGGGCCCATCCACAGGCTCAAGATCGATCGGAAGCGGGTGATGGAGACCGTGGCCGCCGACGCTCGGGCACCCGCTGCCGCGACGGTCCTGGAACGGCTCACAGGGGTCCCTCTTCCTCAAAACGTCTCGGTCGAGCTTCTCTCCTGGACCGGCCGCGCCGAGAAGGTGACCATCTACCAGGGACTGGGGCTCCTCGAATTCGAGGCCAAAGACGAACGACGGTCGAAGATCGTGGAGGAGCTGGGGCCTTTGGTGGCCGAGCAGGGTGGAGAGGGGTTCTTGATCGTTCGAGACCCCGGCCGGGCCTTTCAGATTCTCGATGAAAAGCTCCACGTCCCTCTTCTGGTCAGCCATTCGGACTCGTCATTGGGTCGGGGTGTCGGCCAGGCTTCCGTGCACCCGGTTCTGGCCAAGATCCCGGCGCGGGCAAACGATCCGAAAGCCGGCAAAGCACCCTCGGCTCCGGAATCGGTCCGGATCGAGGCAGAGGACTTGGTCGGCTATCGTTGCTCCAACACGAAGCTTCTTTCCTTGCTCAAGAAGGCGCTCGAAGGCCAGGTCGAGACGGTGTTGCTGGTGGAGGACGACGGCCTCTTGATCCTCTCCGCGTCGGGGCTGCCGCGATTCAGGTCGGCGTTGGGAAAGCTCTCGGATCGCTACCATGTCGAGTCCTGACGTGAAACGAGAACCAACGCCCAGTGAGCGCCCGTTGATCGTCCAGAGCGACGGAACGCTGCTACTCGATGTGACGTCCGAGCAGTCGCCGGCCGCCCGGGATGCCCTGTGCGCCTTCGCTCATCTGGAGCGATCTCCGGAGTACATCCACACCTACAGAGTGACGCCCCTTTCCCTTTGGAACGCCGCAGCCTCGGGCATCACTCTCGAGTGGATCGAAAAGGCGCTGGCACGGTTTTCTCGCTATCCCGTCCCTGACGTTGTCCGCACACGGCTTGCGGACCAGCTTGGCCGGTTCGGCAAGACACGTCTCATCCCTGGCCAGGACGGCCTCCTGAAGCTGGAGGTCGTCGATCCCGTGGTGGGTCTGGAGCTGTCTTCGGCCGAGGGCTTGAAGCCGTATCTCAGGGAGCGGTACGAGAACGGCTTCTGGGTAGAGAGTCGCCATAGGGGGGAGCTCAAGCAGACGCTGGTTCAGCTCGGCTACCCGGCCGACGATCTGTGCGGATACGTCGAGGGAGAGGCGCTTTTGCACGGGTTTCGAGACCGTACCGGCGGTGGCCTCGCGTTCTCTCTCAGGACCTATCAGAATGAAGCCGTGGCCGCGTTTCACGCCAGCGGAGGTCCCCGGGGCGGGGCGGGCGTGGTCGTGCTTCCGTGCGGTGCCGGAAAGACCGTAGTCGGCATGGGGGCCATGGTCCGCCTCCAGACTTCGACGCTGATTCTGTCAACGAACACCGTGGCGGTCCACCAGTGGCGCGACGAGATTCTGGACAAGACCACCCTATCCCGCGAGGTCATCGGCGAATACACGGGTGACTCCAAACAGATCCGACCGGTCACGCTCACGACCTACCAGATGCTGACCCACCGGACCCGGTCCGATGCCGATTTTCCGCACCTGAACCTGTTGCGTCAGAGCCAATGGGGTCTGATCATCTACGATGAGGTCCATATGCTCCCGGCCCCGATCTTTCGCGCCACCGCCGAGATCCAGGCCCGGAGGCGGCTTGGTCTGACCGCGACGCTGATTCGCGAGGATGGCCGTGAAGGGGACGTCTTCGCGCTCATCGGTCCCAAGCGGTACGATCTGCCCTGGAAGATCCTCGAGGAGAAAGGGTACATCGCTGAAGCCACCTGCTTCGAGATCCGGCTCGCCCTGCCGGAGGACCGACGCATCGAGTACGCGTTGGCGCCCCGGAGGGACAAATTCCGCATCGCCGCGGAGAATCCGAGCAAGATCCGGATCGTCGAGGAGTTGATCGGCAACAACCCCGAGGATTCGATCCTCGTCATCGGGCAGTACGTCGATCAGCTCGAGATGATCGCGCGAGACCTGAAGCTTCCGCTGATCACGGGAAAGACCCCCAACTCGGAGAGAGAGCGGCTCTATGGCGAATTCCGGAGGCGAGAGCAGCGGGTTCTCGTCGTCTCCAAGGTGGCCAACTTCGCGATCGATCTGCCGGATGCATCCCTGGCCATCCAAGTTTCGGGGACGTTCGGGTCCCGGCAGGAAGAAGCCCAGCGTCTGGGGCGGCTGCTGCGTCCCAAGGCCCGCTCCTCACGCTTCTATTCCGTGGTCTCGGAGCACACGGTGGAGCAGGAGTTCTCCTCGAAGCGACAGATGTTCTTGGTCGAGCAGGGGTATCGGTATCGCATCGTCGGTTGGGATGAGGAGTCACAACCCTGACGAGTCCTGCCGTGGCTCATGGTTTGCCGGAGAGAATCTCGTACGTTGCATCAAGGTGGCAGGCAAACTCGGCGCGCAGGCAAACTCGGCGCACCAAAGAAATCCCCCGGCCCGGGGGCCGGGGAATCGTCGTCTTCGCACTTCGGACGGCCGCTTGGGTGCGACTACGCCCCAGTGATCCGGATCCGTTGAGGCTGTGCCTCGGGGGCCTTCGGAAGCTTGACCTCCAGAATGCCGTCCTTATAGGACGCCTGGATCTTGCCAGCCTCCACACCGACCGGAAGGGTGAACGAACGGCTGAACTTCCCGTAGCGACGTTCGATTCGATAGCATTGATCATCCTTCACGGTGGAGGGCGGGGTCTTCTCACCGGAGATCGTGATCGTGCTTCCTTCCAACGAGACGTTCAGGCTGTCCCTGGAGAGACCGGCACATTCGGCCATCAGCAGGAACTCCGAGCTCGTCTCGACGATGTCCACGGGGGGAACGAGGCTTCCGTACACCTCGGGTCTGACGGCCGTGTCGAAAAGCCGGCTGACCAGATTGGGGAAAGCAAGAAGATCATTTTCCGTGCGGCGGATGAGGTCAAACATGATTGTCCTCCTTCATCAAGTTGCGGGATGCGTTCGGTCACGGGTCCCATCGATCTCCGGAGATCCCACTTGAGCTCTTGTCTTCGGGGCTCTTGAGGCCGTTCCGTGCCGCGCGTTCCACTCATCACTTTCGCAAGCGGTGTGCCAGCATCGCGGTCGTTTTTTGGCACTTGTGGAAGATCGTGATCCAGACGACCTTTTGGACGGAATCGACCCGACAGCTCAAGAACGGTCCCACGGATCGACCGTTTCGGGGACGAACGGCCGGTGTTCGCGGGAGCGAACGGCTGAAACAGTCCGGAGTCCGGAAACTGGATGCCTGGAAGAGGGCCCCTCCAACGGTCTTTCGGGCGAAAGCTGGACGAGCTACTGGCCCGGGACCATCGTCAGATTCTCTTGGAGATAGAGACAAGCCCGGACGATCTTCATGACGGCCTGGTCTCGGACGTTCGCCCCAACGCGGATTCGGGCACTTTGTTCCCGACCGGTGGTCATAAGAGCGAGGTAGGCGATCGATCGTTTGACAATTCCACGGCTCGCGCCTGAGAGGGTTTCCTCCAAAAGGGGAATCACTCGAGGGTCTGTGCGGCTCGCATCAGCAAGGCGCATGGCAAACGCCGTGAACCGAGAAAGGTCATCCTGGGTCATCGGTTCCATTCCCTCGATCTGCAGAAAGCCCATGGGCCCTTGGAGTTGTGGTGAGGCAAGCGCCAACACGGGGAGGACCAGGATCAGCGTCAGGCTCACCATCGCGCGCATCGATTCCTCCTCTGGGAGTTCATCGGCCCCGCTCGATCCAAAGCCGTCCCAGCATCCCCGACTACCTGATCGGTTCATACAAGGTTGCAGAACCGATCGGTTTTTTTCGTGCGGTCCCTGAGATTGCGGGAGCCCGCATCTTTAGTCCAGCGGACAACCAATAACGGCTAAAATCTTGTAATTTAATCTTTTTCTCCGCAAAGGCGTTGAGCCGGACAAGTCGGATCCAAAATCCTGTCGGACTTTCATCCGACGAGGCTCCAATCCGGAGGCAAGGGATCATCCGGCCGGTGCTGCTGGGTTTCGAGAGGTCAGCCTCTTGACGACCAAGGGATTTTCCTTAAGTCTTCTGGTGACAAACGGATTGGGTGAATCATGGCCAAGAACAATACAAAGCGATCCAGGAAGAATGTCTGGATCGTCCTGCTTCTCTGTCTCCCGGGACTTTATTGGGGTTATGTTCGCTGGAAGACCAAGCCTCCGGTCACCGTGCAGACCGGCAAGGTGGTCCGTCAGGACTTGACCTCGATCGTCACCGCTTCCGGTGAAATCAGACCCCTCAACTGGGTCAACATCGGTGCCACCGCCTACGGACAGATCACGGACATCCTGGTGAAGGAAGGCGAGCGGGTCAAAGCGGGACAGGTATTGGCCCACCTCGAATCGGTCCAGCCCGGGGCCGATGTGGATGCGCAGAAAGCGTCACTCGCCTCGGCCGAAGCGGACGTCCAGGCCGCCATTGCCGCGGCCAAGTCGGCACAGGCGACCCACCTCACGGCCCGCGCGGATCTCATGAAAGCCGAGGCTGAGGCGGAGAAGGCCAGGCTGGAGTTCGGTCGGATCGCCAGCATCTTCCAGCAGCGGCTGGCCAGCCGTTCGGACTATGACTCGTCGAACGCGGCGGCCCAGGTGGCGGTCGCGGCCGTGGAGCGGTGCAAGGCCATGGTGCTCCAGACCCAGGCACAAGCCGACCAGGTGTCCGCACAGCTGGCCAGCTCACGGACTCGGGTCCAACAAATAAGAGCCGGTCTCACCCGGCTGAGCCACGTTCTCACCAAGCACTCGTTCGTCTCTCCCTTGGGAGGGCTCGTCACGAACCTTCCCGTACACGTTGGCGAGACCGTCGTGATGGGGATCCAGAACGCGCCCGGAAGCACGATCATGACGATCGCCGACATGTCAGTCATCGTGGCCGAGGTGAAAGTGGACGAGACTGACATCGTGAACGTACGGGTGGGCCAGAAGACGGAGGTCACGATCGACGCCATCCCGGACAAGAAGTTCACCGGCCGCGTGACAGAGATCGGAAACAGCGCCATCGTCCGGTCGACCGGCCAGGCCACCTCGCTCTCGTCGACGGCCACCCAGGAGGCCAAGGACTTCAAGGTGGTCGTGAAGCTCGATGCTCCCCCGGACAATCTGAGGCCTGGGTTGTCGACCACGGCCAAGATTCAGACCACGAGCAAGAAGGGGATCCAAACGGTCCCGATTCAGGCCATCACCATCCGCAAGAGAGGCGAACTGGTGGTCGCTGCCAAACCTGACGCCTCTGCGGCGTCCACGCAGCCGCCCGACGACCCCAAGGCTCGAGCCCTCGACAACATCGAACTCCAGGGACTTTTCGTGATCCGCCGGGCCCGGGCCTTCTTCGTTCCGGTCCAGACCGGGATCATGGGGATCACCGACATCGAGGTGGACGGCGGGCCAGCCCTCAAGGATGGCGAAGATGTGGTGACCGGGACCTACAAAGTCCTGCGGTCGCTCAAGAACCAGGCCACGGTCCAGATCAACAACGACTCGGCCGACAAGATCGAATCGGATGGAGAGGAGAGCCGGTAGCCGTGGAACCGATGACGGACACTCTGCTTTCTTCTCGAGAGTCGGGTCTCGACCAGGCTTTGGCGCCCGTCCTGATCCGCGTCCAGAATCTGTGGAAGACCTACCGGATGGGCGACGAAGAGATCCATTCGGTCCGGGGGGTCCATATAGAAATCCGTCAGGGGGAGTACGTGGCGATCATGGGGCCATCCGGGTCCGGCAAGTCGACCTTGATGAACCTCCTCGGCTGTCTCGACACGCCCACGCGAGGCAGCTACTGGCTCGATGGTCAGTTGGTGAGCGACATGGAAGAGGACGAACTGGCCGCGATTCGGAACCGGAAGATCGGGTTCGTCTTCCAGACGTTCAACCTCTTACCGCGATCGACCGCTCTGGCAAACGTCGAACTGCCCCTCGTGTACTGCGGTGTTGACGTGGATGAGAGGCTCGAGAGGGCCCGTGAGGTGCTCTGTCAGGTGAACCTGAAGGATCGCATGCAACATCGCCCCTCGGAGCTCTCGGGTGGCCAGCGTCAGCGGGTCGCGATCGCCCGGGCCCTCGTGAACCGTCCGTCGATCGTTCTGGCCGATGAGCCGACAGGGAACCTCGACTCGACCACTAGCAAAGAGATCATGGACCTCCTTGACGAGTTGCATACCCAGGGGAACACGATCGTCCTGGTGACCCACGAGAACGACATCGCAGAGAGAGCCCGACGGGTGATCCACATTCTGGACGGAAAAATCGCCAGCGACGAACGTTTGCGCTGAGGAGGTGTATGAACCGTGCCGTTCGCCGAGGCCTGCCGTCTGGCCCTGGATTCGATCCTGAGCCACAAACTGCGGTCGTTTCTCACCCTCCTGGGCATCGTCATCGCGGTTCTTTCCCTCGTGGCCGTCGTCTCGGTCATCCAGGGGATGAACATCTACGTCGCCGACCGGGTCGCGAACCTCGGCCCCGGGGTCTTCGTGGCGAATCAGTACGGGATCGTCACCAACGTCAAGGAATGGCTCGTCGCCAAGAAGAGACGTCGTATCGTCATGGAAGACTACCTCGCCATGCGGGAGAATCTCAGGCTCTCCCGTCAGACCGGTGCCTCGATCTTCGGAAAGATGGATCGGGTCCGGTCCGGAAACAGAAGCATGGACGAGGTCGCCATCCGGGGTGTCACGTCCAACATGATCAACATCCGCAACGAAAAGGTGGCGATCGGCCGCTACATCTCCGAGGATGACGATCGCCATCGTTCCCTCGTCTGTTTCATCGGGAGTGACGTGGCCACGGAACTGTTCTCCTCTCCCTATCCGATCGGGAAGACTCTCGTCTTCGCCGGACAGACGTTTCGGGTCATCGGAGTGTCCACTGTGCAGGGAAGCGTCTTCGGTCAGTCTCAGGACACTTTCATTCACATCCCTCTGGCCACCGCGCTCAAGCTCTACGGCGCCAACAAGGTGACACTCGCAATCTTCGTGCAGGCGAGCTCGCCCTTGATGATCGAGGCTGCACAAGACGAGTTCCGACTGCTCTTCCGCGCTCGCCGCCACCTGAAGTTCAACCAGCCCGACGACTTCGGCATCATCTCCGCCGACGCGATCACGGGCGTGTGGACGAGACTGACCGGCACGATCGCCACTGTTGCCGTGGGGGTGGCTGCCGTCTTCCTTCTGGTGGGAGGCATCGTGGTGATGAACATCATGCTGGCGTCGGTCACAGATCGGACCCGGGAGATCGGCGTCCGCAAGGCCCTCGGGGCAAGGCGGCGCGACATTCTGCTCCAGTTCCTGGTGGAGGCGGTGGTGCTATCCGCCTCAGGAGGGTTCATCGGCGTGGCGTGCGCGGCGGTTGCAACCCGGCTCGCCACCGCCTTCACTCCCGTCCCAGCCTCCCTGTCGATCCCCGCCGTCGTCGTGGCGGTCGTGGTCTCCGGAGCCGTGGGCCTCTTCTTTGGCCTCTACCCGGCGAGCAAAGCGGCCGGCCTGGACCCCATCACAGCGCTTCGGGCCGAGTAAGCGAAAGGACAATCCGATGAAATCTCGTGGGCTTGGTCCGCTGCGAGAGACCTTGGGCCTGGCGTTGGGAACCCTCGCAACGCACAAGGCCCGATCGTTCCTGACCGCGCTCGGCGTGACCATCGGGACCTCCTGCGTCGTCCTGGTCGGGGCACTCATGACCGGTCTGGATGAGTCGATTCTCAACGAGCTCAAAACCTTCGGCACGGACACGCTCTTCATCTACAAGTTCGAACCCGGCATTCGCAAAGGGAAGCTCTCCCAGGAAGAGCGCATGCGCAAGGATCTCTCCTACGACGACTACGTTGCGATCAAAGAGGGAAGCCCGGCCTGTCGACAGGTGCTGCTGAACCTCGTCAACAGCCGATTCTCGAACGCCCGGTACGGCAAAGAGGAGTACGTGAACGCCCAAGTCGAGGGAAGCCAGGCCAACTATCCCGAGACGATGAGCATGGTGGTGGGGCAGGGCCGATTCTTCACGGCTACGGAGGACCTTCACCGCGAGGCGGTCTGCGTCATCGGATCCGATGTGGCGAAATCTCTCTTCCCCCACGCGAGCGCTGTCGGCAAAACGATCACCGCGGAGGGCCATTCGTTCCTGGTGATCGGTGTCTTCGAGAAGAGACGCACGATCGAATCGTTCGGTGATCGGTCCATGGACGGTCACGTGATCATCCCGTACATGACCTACCGCAAGGTCCATCCGCTGGCCAAGGAGCACTTCATCGTCGCGCAGGCGTACAAAGGGATGTTAGGAGCGGCGATGGAGCAGATCCGTGGGGCGCTCCGGAAAAGCCGCAAGGTCAAACACGGGGACCCGGACAGCTTCGGGATGACAACGGCCACGAGCATCATCCGGGAGTTTCGCAACATCACCCGTGCCGTGACGGTGGTGATCGTGATTCTGAGCGCCCTGGGTCTCCTCGTGGGAGGCGTGGGCGTGATGAACATCATGCTCGTTTCGGTCACGGAGAGAACTCGGGAGATCGGCACCCGCATGGCGATCGGCGCGCGGCGACGGGATATCCTCCTTCAGTTTCTCTTGGAGGCGGGCACCCTGACGGGGGTCGGAGGCCTCTGCGGGATCGGCCTCGGCACCCTGGCAAGCTCGACGATCCACTGGCTGGTTCCGAAGATCCCCACGATCGTGCCGCTCTGGGCCGTCATTTTGGGATTCTCGTTCTCCGTTGGCATCGGCCTGATCTTCGGCATCTGGCCTGCCATGCGCGCGGCGCGGATGAACCCGGTGGAGGCTCTGCGGTTCGAGTGAATCAAGCCGCGCACCGCTCGTCTCGACCGGCCCAAATCCTTCACCTCATTCTGGAAAATCCAGTGATCATGAGCCTTTCGAGGACATACACTTTCACTTACTTTCACTTCCCTGGACCCCAGATGTGCCCCGGATGCAAGAAAGAACGAAGTCGCCGCGACCCCCCACTCGACATCACCGTTCCAAAGGTGGTGGGGGACCCCCGAGGTGTACAGAGAAGTA
>Ga0074195_1001170_pt1 | contig 39313 bp, 44 predicted proteins | sample EPASupsiteHSE623_FD_64525 | JGI IMG/M metagenome (GOLD analysis project Ga0074195, IMG submission 64525) | Bioremediated contaminated groundwater from EPA Superfund site, New Mexico - Sample HSE6-23 | ecosystem: Environmental > Aquatic > Deep subsurface > Groundwater > Contaminated ...
AGATAAAAATCAGGCGATTATTGAATATCCCGATGGTAACAAAATTCTGTATAACTTTCAAACGGAAAAGCAGGTTACCCTCCCGACTCACTGGGAAGATTTTTCTTTCTCGCCCGACAGTACTCAAATTAGTTCTAAGAGTATCGGTCTTGACGTGGAGAATCGTTGGCTAATGGTTTCCAGCAGCGACGGTTCTAAAGCGCAAGCTCTAGAAAATTTAGGCGTTAACGCTAATACCGTTATCTCTTCCTGGTCACCTAATAACCAAACCGTGGCGATGTATACCAAGGGAGTTGATTTTGATCGACAAGAAATATTTTTCGTGGGTTTAAATGGCGAAAACTTTAAATCCACAATTATTGAAGGCCGGGGCTTAGAGTCACAATGGTCCACGAGTGGCGACCGCCTACTTTATAGTGTTTATCATACCCGAGACAATCTTAATCCTCGCCTCTGGATTGTTGACGCTCAAGGTGACAGCATCGGTCAAAATCGTCAGAGTTTAGAGCTGGCCACTTGGGCGAGTAAATGTACTTTTGCCAATAATACAGAGATTTATTGTGCCGTCCCTGATTATCTGGAACAGGGATCGGGATTATTTCCAGAATTAGCAGATAAAACTAAAGACAGTCTCTATAAAATTGACCTAACGACCGGGAGTAAAAAATTGATTGCTGTCCCTGATGGTACTTATAATATTTCTCAGATTATGGTTCCAAGCAGTGAAAACTATCTTTATTTTACTGATAAAACGACGCAACAAATTTATCAAGTTCAATTAAAGTAACTTTACGCGCCTGCGGCGCGCAATAATAAATATCTCTCTAAAACCATACCAGACAAGTTGACTAACTTTTAATAACAATGTATAATGGAACTACGATAAATTGCCAGTTCCATCATACATTATTAATATGGACAGTTTAATAACAAGGTTATATCGATCCCCACAAACAATCCTGTCTAATAAGGATTTAGCTTTAATTTGGCAAGAAAATAACAAAGAAAGTTTATACGCCAAAACTGCCTATTATGTAAAGCAAAAAGCTCTGATTAGATTGACTCGTGGAGTTTTTGCCAAAAATAAAGACTACAGTCCGAAAGAGTTGGCCACCAGTATTTATACTCCGTCTTATATTAGTTTTGAAACAGTTCTCCGAGAAGCGGGTGTTATTTTTCAACACTATAATACAATTTTTGTGGCCTCAAAGTGGCCGAAAACCATGACTATCGATAAATACACAATCACTTTTAGAAAATTAAAAGAAACAGTTTTGTACAATCCAGCCGGGATCATTAGTAGAGATAATTACAGCCTAGCTAGCGTAGAAAGAGCCTTCTTGGATATGATTTATTTATTTCCGAATTACTACTTTGATAATTTAAAATCAATTAATTGGGAAAGATGTGATGAGTTAGTAAAAATTTATAATAATAAGCAATTGATAAAACGACTAAGTGTTTATAGAAAAAGTTATGTTCAATAGAGAAAAACATCAATTAATAATGGGTCAGATTTTAAAGGATATCTATACTGATGTCACGATCAGTCCACTTTTAGGATTTAAGGGGGGTACTTGCGCCTATTTCTTTTATAACCTACCGAGGTTCTCAGTGGACTTAGATTTTGATTTGTTGGTAGTAAATGAAGAAAATCAAAAAATGATATTTAAAAAAATCGTAACTATTTTAGGTAAGTATGGAGAAGTTAAAGATCAATACATCAAGAGGTTCACAGTCTTTGCCCTACTCTCGTATGGAGATGATGATCACAACATCAAAATTGAGATTAATATTAGAAAATTGGTAGACAATATCCAATACCACTATGAAATAAAAGAATATCTTGGCATCTCCATGTTTGTCGCAAAAAAAGATTATTTGTTCGCAAGTAAACTCTCGGCTTTAACCTTAAGGAATGGAATCGCCATGAGAGACGTTTATGATATTCACTATTTTGCCAAAAATAATTGGGATATTAATGCTGAAATCATTAAAGAGAGAACCGGTAAAACCATTAAGGAATATTTGGCTGATTGCCTAACATTCATAGAAAAGATAAAAGACAATCAGATGTTGCAAGGATTGGGAGAGCTGGTTGATAGTGAAAAAGAAAAAGCGTGGATTAGGAATCATTTGAAAGCCGACTCTATTTTTATGCTAAATAACTATCTGTCGGTATTAAAATAAAATTTAGAAAAAAGAATAAGAGTATTCTCCACAACTGAAAGAATAGAATCACTGAGACAGCGATTGAATTATCTATTAATAGCCACATTGAAACATTTAATAAGATTATGATGACGACCAGGCTTTACAAATTAATTTCTTTTCCCTATAATTAAACTGCTAAGGCTGATTGCCAAATTTACCAAATTTGGTTGGGTAAACCCCAAGAGTTATCTCCTAAAGCCATAAATTAAGCGCTCTGCCAGTTCAGAGAAGCCGGGTGGAACCGCGAGACTAAAAGTCCCGTCCCGACAGCAACATTATTGATGTTGTCGTCAGGAGGGGATTTTTTTAAATTAAAAGTTTAAATTTAAACAACAAACATATGCAAGAAAAAATTATACAACCAGGAGTAGAGGTTAAACGACATTCGCTAGCCCATCTTCTGGCTACTGCCGTAAAAGAGCTTTGGCCTCAAGCACAACTGGCGATTGGACCAGCGATTGAAACGGGATTTTATTATGATATTGATTTTGGCGAAGCCAAAATTAATGAAGCTGACTTTAAGGAAATCGAGAAAAAAATGAATCACCTTATTAAACAGAATTTGACTTTCTCGCGTCGCGAAGAAGAAATTTCTTCAGCTTTAAAAACGGCGCAGACGGCCGGGGAAATTTATAAAGCCGAATTGATTTCTGATCTCGCCAAACAAGGAGAAAAAATAGTTAGCTTTTATAAAGTCGGCCAATTTGAAGATCTGTGCCGTGGACCACATATCACTTCCACTAATGAAATTAGGATTGGTAGTTTTAAATTAGATAAATTAGCCGGGGCTTATTGGCGTGGTGATGAAAAAAATAAGATGCTCACTCGGATCTATAGTTTAGCTTTTGATACCAAAGAAGAACTAGAAGAATATCGAAGTCTTTTGGTGGAAGCAGAAAAACGTGATCATCGGAAATTAGGCAAAGAACTTGATCTATTTCATATTGATGAAATGGTCGGACTAGGTCTGCCCCTTTGGCATCCTAAAGGCGCCAAACTCTGGCGTTTAATTGAGGATTTTTGGTATGACGCTCATGAAGAAGCGGGCTATAATTTAGTGCGAACACCACATATTGGTAATAAATCACTGTGGGAAACTTCGGGTCACTGGGGATTTTATAATGACAGCATGTATCCCCCAATTGAGATTGGCCAGAGTTTATTAGATAATCAAAAAGCGGAAAATGTTAAAGATTCCGAGGTCTATTTACTTAAACCAATGAATTGCCCTTTCCATGTCCAAATCTATAAAAATAATCTTCATTCTTATCGCGAGCTCCCTATCCGCTGGGCCGAATGCGGAACCGTTTATCGGTTTGAAAAGAAAGGGGAACTTTCGGGACTTACTCGCGTACGCGGCTTTACCCAAGATGATGCGCATATTATTTGTCGCGCTGACCAGGTTGAAGAAGAATTAGGTCGAGTGGTTGATTTCATCCTCTTTATTTATCAATCTTTTGGCTTTCCAGTAGAAAATATTAAAGTTTATTTATCAGTCCGTGATCCGCAAAGTACTAAATATGCCGGCAGCGAAGCGGGTTGGAACTTCACTGAGCAAGTCTTAGAGAAGGTAGCTCAATCGAAAAAATTGGTCTACCAAAAGGATATTGGGGGAGCCGTATTTTATGGGCCAAAACTAGACTTTAAAGTTAAAGATGCTCTGGGACGCGAATGGCAATGTTCGACTCTCCAATTTGATTTTAATTTACCCGAACGCTTTGATATGACCTTCGCCAACAGCCAAGGAGAGAAAGAAAGACCCTATATGCTCCATCGAGCCTTATTCGGTTCGTTTGAGAGATTTATTGGGCTCTTAATTGAACACTATGCCGGAGCTTTCCCCTTGTGGCTGGCACCCGTTCAGGTAAAAATAGTCTCAGTGGCCGAAACTCATTTGGCCGCTTGCCAAAAATTAGCCGCGGAATTAAAAATGGCTGGCCTGCGGGTCGAAATTGATGAGGCTAACGAAACGGTGGGCAATAAAATTAGAAAAGCCGTTGCGGAAAAAGTCCCATACATGTTGGTAATTGGCGATAAAGAAGTAGGTGCCTCAACTTTGAACGTTCGGGAACGGGGACAACAAGATACTAGAGAAATAGAAAAAGCAGAATTCATTAAAGAGCTAATAGCAAAAAGTAAAGAACATCTCTAGTTCTTGATTAATTCGCGCCCGCTCTTAAAAAATAAAAAAAACCTAATACTAACGTAGTGGATATTCCACCGATTTCAGTTTTATGTTATGATGATCCTACTGATTCTTAAAACAAAACTATGAAAAATATGAAAAAATATTGGCCAGCAGTTATTATTGGAGTTATCTTAATTTTTGTTGGAGCAATTATTCAAGCTAAAAAACAACCGATTGCTATTCTCTTTTATGGAGAAGCTTGTCCGCACTGCCAGAATGTTGAGGAATACTTAAGAGCTAACCAGGTACGTGAAAAGGTTAATTTTAAAGAACTAGAAGTTTATAATAATGAAACTAATGCTCAACTCTTAACCAGTAAAGCCAGGCAATGTCACTTAGACGTTTCTCAGGGAATTGGAGTCCCTTTATTTTTTGACGGAAAGAATTGTCTAACCGGTGACACGGATATTATTAATTATTTTAAAACTAAACTCTAACTTAATGTTTAATCAGAAAAAAATTATTGCCCTGGTGACTTTGGGAGGATTGGGACTAACAACTCTACCGGCGCAAGCAGTTTGCCCGGTTTGTGTGGTGGCTGTAGGCGCAGGACTAGGCTTAAGTGAATATTTGGGAATTGATGATACCATCGCCGGCCTCTGGATTGGTGGGATGCTAATCGCTCTCACCATTTGGACAATTAATTGGTTTAATAAAAAGGGCTGGAAATTTGGTCAGAAGGATTTACGAGATATTCTGATCGCCATCCTTTATTACAGTCTAACGATTTGGCCACTCTGGAGCAAAAACTTAATTGGTTCACCTCAAAATCGTTTTTGGGGAATTGATAAATTAGTTTTAGGGATTGGTTTAGGTAGCCTAGGATTCTTAGGCGCTTCTCTTTGGTATAATCAAATCAAAGCCCGCCGAGGTAAGGCGAACTTCCCTTTCCAAAAAGTAGTGATGCCGGTTGGGGTTTTAATAATTTTAAGTCTGATTTTCTATTTTTTAACTAAATAATTTATTTAATTTTAATTATATGGCCGAGCCAATCTTAAATTTAAATGAACTAGTAGAAAAAGTCGACAAACTAAAGAAGGAGCATGATCTTGATTTATCCTCAGATCAAGATTTGAGCATCGCGATTATGAATCTAGTGAGTATTGAGGAACATTTCTTTTTTACTGGAGCCAAAACTGGTAACCCTAAATATTATGATTTGCTTAGTGATGTTAGGGAAATGCGCAAAAGTCTTTTAAAAAGAATCATTAAAGAATACGAAGGTGAAGTTTGGTGTATTTCTAAACACCTCTTAGCCGCCTCCTATCGACTAATGGAAGTCGGCACCAAAGCTCAGGGGAAAGAAAAAAAAGAGGACGCCCAAGAAATGTTTCAGAAAGCCTATGACCTCTATTCTCTTTTTTGGGGTCTGAATATGAAATTAGTTGATTTGGGAGAAGTAAAAAAAATTGATGATGATGCTCTAAATAATGAAGATAAGATTACCGACCAGAGTAACGGCGGTTCAAAAAGGTCAAGCCTAATGGGGAAATTGGGGGCATTAGTTAAAAAAGTGATTGATTGTTGTATTGAATAAATTGAATTAATCGATGAAGACCAAAAAGACCGTTAATACGGTCTTTTTTAGGGCAATTTTTAAAAACTAACTAAATTTTGGACACGACAATAACCTGCCGATTTAATTTACCAAAAGGAAGATGATAACCAGTTTTATAAGGACGGATAGCTTTAAGAATGATATTCTCACTATAACGATAATTCTCGCCACGTCGTGTGCCGGGATCATTAGTAATAAACTGCTTAGTTTGATAATCGTAACCCTTAATTAGAATCATGTGACGTTCTGGTCCGGGGGCGGTAAAATTTGGATTTTTCAGAGCCTGCCCATTCATAGGTGCTAAGATAATATGACCATCTTCAAGCTCTGTTAAAATATCAGCAGGATTATTAATAGTTTTAATCGTAGCCTGATCGTAAGAAAAGTAATCCTTAAAAAGCCACTTAACCATATCAGCTAAAGCGACATCACGGTATTCGCCGTACTTTTTCTTTTCAAAGGTCGATAATATTAAAATACGTAAACGCCAATCGGCTGGTTTAATATTCTTTTCCTCGCCCACCCAAGCCATTGCCATTGCCACAACTGCTTCTTCACAGCCATCCTGTTGGCGCTGGTCTTTCCATTCGCCCGTCGGGGCTTGAGAAGTAAATGGCACTTTTAAAAGCAAATCCTTTTTAGAAGTCGGCTGGATATTGGAATAAGTTGAAGACTGAGCTAATTTTAATTGAGAATTATCGGCCATCGTTGGATAAATAAAAACGAATGACCCGATAAATAAAAAGGGATAAATCAATAATAAAAATTTTTTCATAAATTTAGCGAAAACGACTTTAAAAAATAACCTTGACTTTACCTAATTAATCTTATAAGATTCTTCATAAAGATACGGTGTCCCTAGGTGTTCTTTATAAATAAATGCTGTTGTGTCCATTCAAAATGATAGGGATGCCGGGCCCCGATCGAGCAAGGTCGGGGCTTCCTTTATCTAAAGGAACCATTCTTTACTTTTCCTAAACTTTCTCATAATATAAATACATAAGATCAGCTAAGCCAGCATTGGGTGCTGATACCCTGGCATTCGAGAACCCTCCCAAGCACCTTCTGGCTAATTCTTGGCTAGATTTTATTTCTAGCCAGAACAACTGTTCTTTCTGGTTCGATCCTGCTTTCTCCCTGGAGGCAGGATTTTTTTTATTTTAAATAATCCAAGGGGAATTTTAACCAACCTAGCTTTACAATGATAAAAATTATTCCCGTATAAATCAAAGGGACAATAAGAGGGGAATATTAATAAAAATATCATTCCAAAAAGAAAGTGGGGATAAAAGATAACCAATAATAAATATAGCGCTCCCTTTTATAATTTTCTTCATACTATAATCATACAAAAAAATCGTCTTTTTAGCGACTGATTTATTTCTAGCTTTGACACGGAACGGCTAATCTAAATTAGCACCAAACTTATCTAATATTCTTTGATTTACAATCTCGGGATAGCAATCAAGCATTTCCTTATAAACCGCTTTGATGCGCATAACCATTTTTGGATCTTTCAAGAAATCAGCTACTTTTGCCCTTAGCACATTACCCAATCTAGTTTCTATTCCAAGGGCTAACCACATATTAATGTTGTCGTTGACAGTAGTAATCTTTTTATCTTTATATAAATCAATCATCAACTGATTGTATTTTTTTATTTCTTCAATCTGCTCCTGATTAGGATTAGGGGGGTAATCTAGATACGGGAGATATTGTTGAATATTAAAAGACTGCATATCATCCATATCCTGAATTATTTTTAGAGCGGTCAGAGTAACCCATTCTGGTTCATTATAGGAATTATAACTAACCGGAAACAAATCAATAAATAATCTTGTTTTTACTATGATGTTATAGACTAGATCGCAGATACGATGAGTCTGCCAACCTTTATGGAAATCATCTTGGGCAAACTCGGGTAGTAAAAATTTATCATCATGTGTTAAATTTCTATCAATCCCCGTAATATAACGACTATCGGGATAAATTGCTCCAGATATATATTGCTGAATGTCTTTAATTTGATATTTATTTTGCAAGTCGAGAGCAAAGCGAATATGGGTTGCTTCTAGCGGCATATAATCTATTAAATAATAAAACCCGCTTTCTGAGAGTGGTAGATTAAAAATCATAATACTCACAAATCGGATAGAGGGGCTGAAATTAATCAAAAACTCTCCAGGTATTTTGTAATAAATTTACTTATAAAAATTAACATCTGATCTTTAGCTAAGGTCGGGCTTTGTGCCACCCACACGGCCAAATTATACATTTCTTTATTATCAACCTTTAACCATTTACTATTTTTATAAAGAAAAACTAATAAGGATGCGACCGCTAATCTCTTATTCCCATTCTGAAATGGATGGTTTTTAATTAATAAGTAAAATAGAATCGCGCCCTTACCAGTTATACCTGAATATAAACTTTTCCGTTCAAATCTTTGAAAGGGCGTAGCGATACAGCTTTCTAAAATATTGGGAAATCGAGTTTCAAAAGTAGGGATTGGCTCGTCCCAACTCATTGTCTCTACTGCCAATTGATGTGCTAAATATCTTATTTCCTCAATTCTCAAAGACTTAAGCATATAATTATTCCTGACCCAACATTTTTATAGCATCACCGTAATCATGTAAAACTTTTCTAACCCCTCTTTCAATGTTATTTTTATCAGACGCGGTTAATGAGGTATTAAGAACATCGGGTAAGTTATTTTTATAGATAATATAATTACGACCGATTTTTTCAGCTTTTATCTTTCCGAGCTTAATCTTATTAAAAACCGCTACTCGGCTAACTCCCATTAAATCAGCCAGTTCTTTTACGGTAAAATAATTCTTTATTAATTCCATATGTTTTATGTTAACTTATATTATATATATTAACATACGTTAATATGCCAGTCAATAATTAGTGAATTATACTAGGTTTATCGCTATTGTTCAGTAAAAAATAGAGTATTAAACTCTATTTCTTCCATCTGCGGAGAGCTTGGTATTATATTGGAACGCTCGTTAATAATAAAATTATTGATAAAAAAGAGAGCGGCCGTTTGATTGGTCGCTCTTTGTGAACTGTCGATTTTACCCGACTTTTTAATCTTTTGTTTTCCATTCCTTGCTTCGCACAACCGTTGTATTCCAGTCACCATTTTTTTTAAATGATAAATAAAAATGAGACTCACTTTTGTCATACATCCCAATAGAGGCTCTCACAACAATTTCGTCATCAATTAATTTTGGCTCAGAAAACACCTGATATGAAAGCTGAATGGGGCAGGAAAACCGCTGTTGGCCGTTAATGGTCATCTGGATGCTGGTTGTTTGTGACTCAATGATATTTGGCATGTTTATTCTGCACATACGAACATCAATGTCCTTAACTTTTCCAACAAAAACACGGAACGTTCCTCCTCCTTCGCAATCAATAACCTGTTTTTCTTTTGGGACATCATTTTTTATAAACGGTGTTTTATCCCAAACTTCATCGATTTGCTCTGCCGATTTGAAATTTACGGCGGGAATAAATTGAGCCGAAACAGTGTTTGAGGCGAAAAGAGCAATAACAGCCACTGAAATTAAAATTAACTTTTTCATGATTTTTCCTTTTTTGAAGTTTATAATTTATAAATAATTGGATTAATTACTAAACCCACCTAAAACTAGATGATTTCAGTAATTAACCCGATATAAACTTGTTTGTTAACGAACTATTCTAATAAACATATTATAGCATATCAGTCAATACTTGTCAAGAGTAAGAAAATATGGTCTATATTCTAAAAATCAACGTAAATCTGCACGTGCATTTACGTTTATCCCGATAGTTTAAAATACCTTTGACCATTCTTTCGGTCGAACTTGGTCAAACCCCACTTTGCCATAATCTACAGGTGAATTTTTCTGTAAGTCGGTTTGTTAATATTAAACAAATTATGGTCAATTTCTTCACCTAAATCTTTAGCTAAACTTTGTCTAATACCGTTCTGCTATCATTAGACAAATAAGGCTCATTTTCTTCCCCTAAATCTACCCCGGAACTTTCGTTAACTCTGATTTGCTAGACTTGCTATATGGCCGAGGTTCCGTTTTTTTCTTTCTTCGGCGGATCCCCCGGAGGGGGGAGCCGAAAAAGAAAAACGGACCCGGCCTATATATATTAATAATAATTAATATATTGACTTGATTATATGCACACTCAAGAACCTATATAGTTAACTTGACCATACGCACACAACAGACCGCTCTTACGAAGATTAAACAAAATAAATTCAATATTTAATGGTTATCCTTGTTAAAAAGAACAGCTAATTAGAAACAATATGAAATACATCCTTTACGCTCGTAAATCCTCGGAAGATAAGAGCAAACAAATCCTATCCCTGGAAAGCCAAGTTTCCGAAATGAAAAAACTGGCCTCTAGTTTAGGGTTGGTTATTGATTTGGTTTATACCGAATCTAAAAGTGCCAAACTGCCGAATAATCGGCCGATATTTTTGGAAATGGTTAAACTCCTAGAAAATACCAAAGAAGATTACGGCATTCTCTGCTGGAAAATTGACCGCCTCTCTCGCAATCCGATAGATAGCGGGAAAATCCAGTGGTTGCTTCAACAGGGCAAAATTAACGCCATTCAGACAAGCGATAGACAGTATCTGCCAAGTGATAATGTCCTGCTCCTAAACATTGAGGGGTCAATGGCTAATCAGTATATATTGGATTTAAGTAAAAATGTTAAGCGAGGCATATTAACCAAGATAGAAAAGGGGTTATGGCCGAACTTTGCGCCTATCGGTTATTTAAACGACGGGAAAGGCGGAATTGTGGTTGATAAAATTAGGGCTAGGTATATCAAGAAAATATTTAAGCTATACGCTACCGGAAACTATACAATGAAAGAATTGGCTAATTTAATGTATGATAAAGGTTTTAGAAGCAGGGGTAATGTTAAATATCATAAGAGCAAAATCTATAAACTGATAAACGATTCTTTCTATTGCGGGACTATGCGTTTTCACGGCAAAGAATATGAGGGTAAGCACGAAACATTAATTTCCAGAAAACTCTTTGCCGACTGCCAAAAAGTGATGACGGAAAAACAACACCCCAAAAAGAAACAACCCCATTTTCATTTTAGAGGCTTAATGATTTGCGCCAAGTGTGGCTGTCTGCTAACAGCCACACGCAAGAAAAACCGTTATGTCTATTACTACTGCACCAACGGCCGGGGCGGATGTAGCGAACATAATCACTATTTAAAAGAATCCGAGGTGATTAAAACTCTATCGGGTATTTTTGACCGTTTGTTTATTGACGAGGACGAAATAGAACGAATGCACGATAACAGTCTGGAATTATTAATTAACCATAATCTGGATAACCAAGAATATTTGGAATCCAAAAATAATTTGTTAAATGAGATTAAAAAACGAGAAAATCGGAAAGGCGAACTGTTCAATCTCTTGTTGGATAAAGGAATAACAAAAGAAGATTATGAGGCTAGAGAGGCTATTATAAAAAATGAGATTAAGGAATTTTCTGATAGTCTGAAAAAATTGGAAAACGAGCAAGAAGTCGTCTTGACTGAAAAAGATTTGGAACTTACTAAAAAATTCTTTTTAGCCCCTAAATCAATGAAAAAAGCGTTTTTCAAAATATCTTTGGATGACAAACAGAAAATGCTAAATCAGATACTTTGGAACTCGGAAATAGAAAACAAAAAATTAGCTAAGATTAACTTCAAAGAACCCTTTGAAACCCTAGCTAATTGCTCTGAAAATCACGATATTGACAATCTGCGGGGTGTTAGGGACTATATCCGAACTGAAATGAAACAAAATGCCAATAAAAATTAATAAATAAAAAAATAATCACGATTTTGTTGCTATTTGATATTCATTTCTTCTATAAATGATTGAGAGTCTTCGCTCTTCACTTTCATTTCCTTAGAGAGTTTCCAAAGTACCTCAAACTGAGAGGAAAGCATTTCTACAAATTCTTTACTTTCAATAATGAATCCAAAACTTTCTTTTTTTGAAGAAACAAAAACTACCTTATTTTCATATATCCAGTAACCCATCGAAAATTCAACTTCTTTAGGAGCTAATCTGATTTCTCTTATAAAATTTTCTCCGACACCAAGATAGGGATGACTTTTTATATCTACTTTTTGGCTCTGCGGCCAAATGGCTCGATTATAAATACCTCTTTTTATACGTTCTTTATTCAAATGTTTAAAAAATTCTTCGCCCAAAAGATCAATCATGGCCTTAATGGGCCAGTAGGTTTTCGTTTCGATATTATGATAAAGAAATATATCTCTTAATAAGTGCTGTATACCACCCCTTCCTTCAAAAAATTGAAATTTTGGGCTAGTTATTACTGCTCCTTTTTTAAGTTCTGAAAAAAAATTTTGAATCTCGTTTTTCCCTTTCTCTAATTCTTTTATCTTTTCATCCAAAATATTCTTTATTTGCTCTTCTTTGCACGTCAAAAATGTTTTAATTCCATTTTGCTGTGATTCAACTATTAATCCACTACTTTGTAATTTTTTTAAGAATCCATATAAAGACGGGCGGGAAAGCCCAGTTTTTTTGGCTAAATTACCAGCCGTCTGCTCGCCATTCTCAAGGAGATAAAGAAAGGTTTTAATTTCTTCATCTTTAAGCCCTAATTTTTCTAATGTTTTGTCTATCATCGAAAAAGTATAGCAAAAATATAATACTGTTGTCAAATTTGTACAACAGTATATACACGGCTTAATATAAAATATATACTTGTCTGACGAAATAGTTCGTTAACAAACTTAAATCAAACAATATGAAAGCTTCAGGTGGAGTATTAACTTTAGGTAAAAAATACACAAGCGTCCGCGACAATATCATTACCGATATTAAGAAAGGAGAAATGTGTGGCAAGAAACGTATCGCCGGTATTCCGTGCTTTGACGAATTAAAAACAGAACAAATGCTTAATTTGTTCACAGAGGAAAATTTTCTTATACTGGGAATAAAAGATAAACTCAAAAAAGAAGACCTGCCTTTTAAGGCAATAATCCCTACGGACTTCTATAATCAAATCAAACAAAGAAAAGAAGTTTACACGTTTAAAAATATCGATGAAGATGGATATGTCCCAGTTGCGAAGGAAGAAATAGAGCGGTTTGCCCATAAAGAAGTAAGGGCCTTCAACACAAAATCAGACAATTTTGAGTTTAGCGTAAATATAGCTCTACTCGGCATTGCCATTATCACTATTATTTTAGTTGAGCGGCTACTTTACTCCTACTGGATTTCATCCGCTGAGCATTTTTGGGGCGGAATGCTTGTGTCTAACTTTATCGCTTTCTTTATTTTCACAATAGTGTGTAAATTCATAGCTGAATTAACAGATTTACTTTTACAGCGATTTACGTTTACTTCTTCTGCTCTATGCAACAAGGTGGGAAAAAAATTATCCTCACTGGGCTATAAACTATTTTGGCCAAAATATTCTGATAGTGTTAACGGGCCTAAAATTAAAATAAACTTTAAAGCACCACCTCCAATAATCGCAGATAATATATTAAAATGGGAGAAAGAAGGATACAAAGTTCATATTAGTGCTCAAAAAGAAGCCTTTACTTTGAATATTGAGTCAATAAAGTCTTTAATCCAACCGGTAATAAATAAAGAATTTGAAGATATAAAAAAACAAAAAGAACTTGAGTTGAAAGTTAAAATTGAGGCTCGGAAAAGATTCTTTCAAAAACCTGACCCAATTATATCTACTGAGGTTGATGGGTTTACGGTGCTGATAGACGCCTATGGAGGTAAATCATTTATTTCTGAAATGGAGGTTATCAACTCCGTTCAGGAATATTACAACGAAAAGTTAAAGCAGTTTCAAACAATCCTAAACTAGATTACTATGGAAAATTCAAACGAATTTTATCCGATTCTGTTCTTAATAATTTCAGGAATTCTATTCTCTGTTTGTTTAATAAAGTCTGCAAGGGCTAAAAACAAATTACCGAGAGTTTGGTATTTGATTACTGCCACTATTTGCTTAAATATTTTAATTGAAGCAAGTTTAAGACTTACTTCCAACCAAATGCCCGGCAACTCTTTACAAAATATACCACTAATTATCAGAGTAATGCAGGGATTGTTAATTTTCCTAGGAATATTAATAACAATCAAACTTAAACTCAAAAAAAGAGTTTAATAATGATTCATAAGAAAATTTAAAGCCATTTGATTTTTTTTCAAGTGGCTTTTATATTTTCAATCTTAAACTTCCAGCCGAAACAGTTAATGATAAATCCTTATAGAAGAAGCTTGCAAAAATGATCGAACAACAAAATTCGAACCGACTAATATTCGTTATGGATTAGCCATAATATAATCAATTTTTTCCAAAAAATCCCAGTCTTCCCGCCCACATTCGAACCACCTTGGAACTCAAAAAATTCACTAAAAATAAACAAAAAAGTAGCCTATCTAAGCTACTTTTTCCTAACTGCGGGGAGTCCGGGACTATATCCGAACTGAAATAAGGGAAAATGCCAACATATATTGAACTTATATAATAGTAAACCAATCGCTATGGGCTGGTAAATAATGTCTTGATAAAAATTAGACAATATTAATTAACAAGAAGCTCCAAACTATTGAAGTAATAGACCAACTTCCCTCCGCTACTGACTATCATTCTAACAGTCGGATAAGGCGAAGGATCGCCACTTAAGCCTTCCGGAAGCTTATAACTCTTGTCTTCCCATTTCCATTCGTTCACCGCTGGATTTTCGGCTCCTTTCTTGCTTGAACTATAAACAAATTGCGATTTAATTTGTTCGAAATTAGAAACATTTCTGGCTAAAAAGTCCATCGCTATTTTTTCTATTTCAGTTTTAGATTTCAGCGGCATTTCCATTGAGCCATATTTTTCGCATTCCGACGCTTTTAAGCCGCTTGCGTCAGAAAGTTTATTTTGAATTTCTTCCGGATAACGGACATGTACTTCCACTATTTTGTCTGTCTTGGTGTTTACTTCATATTCATACACCTCGCACCGCTCGTTTATATATTCTTTTTGCTGAATAATATAAACTGGGCGGTTCCATTCAGCCGGCGTATCCATTCGAATTGCTCCATCGCCAATTACTGTAGTTTCCCCAATAGTAAAGTTTGATGGATTTTTTTGCGTGGAGACGTATTGAAAAGTTAGACTGGAAGAGGCCATAAAATTCCGAATATTTTCTTCCGCTTTCACAAGCTCATTTTGATTCGGCTCTTTAATTGCTGTTTCGGGGACAGATTGATTGCCTTGATTAATTGAGGGGTTATCACTTTTTGGGGTATTGGTCGCTGAAAGATAATAATAAATTCCGCCAATGATTCCAATAAAAATAATGATTACTATTAAAATTACTGAGTTAAATTTTTTCATATTTTTATTAAATTTAATTAATTTTTCATTGTAGCCTTGAGCTTCTTTGGCAATATACCCGGAAGACTTCAGCAGAGCCATTATATTCTCTTTGCCAGCTTTTTCTATCACCCCTCTTGATACGCCGTCGCGCTCTGCTTGAGTATAATCGCCCAACATATGAAATGAATCGGTAATTGCTTTAATATCGTCAATTCGGTTATAAGCGGCGTATATATTATTCAAAGTTTCATTATTTATGTAAAAAAATAAATTTTGTTGAGTTATGATACCAAAAATATTTTTCTTAATCAGCGTGTTGAAAGTATATAGATATGTATAAAAAGGTGTAAAATCATTGCTCTGACTATTCTCTAAGAAAGAAACAGCTTCTTTTATATAATCAGAAAGATTTTTTAAATTTTGACCGTTTACTATTGCCTCCTCTGAAAGAAGTTTTAAAATTTTTGTTATTTTTCTTTTATTTATCCACCTATCCAATAAATAACCAGCAAATAAAGCGACAAAGACTCCGACTATAGTCGCCGATACTTGTTTCAATAAATCAAGATCAAAAAAGTTACTCATATATCATAATAATACCATTTAATCTCATAAATTTAAAGATAAGCTACGATACAGCGAATAATAACTATTGCTTAATTTGTCAAAAACTGTTATAATACCAAGTCAACCAAACCAGCCCTTTTACTTAACTTATGAGCATTACCGTGCTTTAACATAGCCGAATATGAAGCTAGGGTCGCGGGTTTATCACTTTGTTTGATTCTTTTCAGCATACGGCGTTTAGTCGTCGTTCTAAGTGTTCTATGTTCAGAAAATTGCACCCAACCTAAAAAATCGACGCCGCTGGTCAAAGTTTTGAAGAAAGTCTTCTTTGGATGCAGAGTTAAGCCCAAGTGTTCATTTAAAAATATTTCCAATTTCGGTCGTAAAGCGATTAATTCTTCTTTATTCTCGCTCAAAAATACAAAATCATCCGCGTAGCGAATATAATATTTGATTTTCAAAACACGTTTAACAAATTGGTCGAATTCATTCATATAAACATTAACCAATAGTTGCGATGTCAAATTGCCCAGAGGAAGACCGACGCCAATTTTTCCCGGCGTATTGAAACTGTCTATTACCTGCCCGAACAGCCACAGCAAATCCCGGTCATCAATATATTTAACCAAAATATTCTTTAAAATCCGATGATCAATGCTGGCGAAAAATTTTCTGATGTCGCATTTAAATATCCAGACAGCCTTCCGATTATTTTCGGAAACCTTATCTCTGAATTCCGCCAAACGGCGAACGGCGCGATGAGTACCCTTATCCAGACGGCAGGAATAGGAGTCGTGAATAAATTGCCGGTCAAAATACTGATAAGTTTCCTGGTATAGCAAATGGTGGAGCAACCGGTCGCGAACTACGGCCTTATGGATATTTCTGGGCTTGGGGTCGGAAATTTTAAAAGCCTGATAATCGCCGTGCCGATAACTTTTTTCTTTCAAATCATGATAAAGACCGAAAATATTGTCTATTAGTCTACCTTGAAAAATAGCCACATCCGCCCGCTTCTTCTTACCCGCCAAAAATTCTTCCCAGGCTAAAAGCAGATTGGGAACAGTAATAATTTCACCGTAAGTTTTAGTAAATTTTTTCATTTTAAAATTATGAGTACATCACTCCGACCGCCGGTGGTGCTCGTCAAAACTAAAGAAGCTTATAGTCTCTGGTTTCATTCTCTTGCGGATTTTCCCAAGATTTACCGCTATAACCTAGGCGGAAAAATTGAAGGTCATTTTTTATCTCTTCTGGAAAATACATTTATCACGGCCTACTTGTCCGGCGAAAGAAAATCGGCTCAATTATCAATGGCGATTTTAAAACTCGACAGCCTCAAATTCTTTCTGCAACTGGCTTGGGAAAATAAGTGTCTCCCTAATATTAAGTATTCCGCCCTTTCTGAAAATTTAGACGAAATCGGCCGAATGCTAGGCGGCTGGAAAAAAGGTTTAGAAAATAAAACTCCCTCGACTGAACGAAGGAGAAATTGAAAAGTTGCGGGACGACAACGCGATGACGAAACTCGCCATTCCAGACATTGTCATTCTCAAGGCGATTCACGTTGACATTCAGACCGTCCGAATTCACGTTCACGTTGACCACGAAATTGCATAAAGCGCCTTCCGGTTTCACCGTCGCTCTGACGAATACGAAAGAAGCGACTGAATATTATTCGGGACATAAAAGTCCACAAGCACCTTATACCAACTTATAATTTTTTTAATTAAAAATATTTTTCCTATTTCGTAAGCCGTGGCCGCCGAAAATCTCAAAAATATTTTTAAATGATCTTGGCCCGACAGCCTTGACCGGCGGACAAAACAAAACCATGCTTTCATTATACAAAAAAATCCCCCGAAATCCAAGAGCTTAGTTTTAGACTAAGTTCAAAGGATCCGAGGGACAAAGGAACAAATACCAAAGGAACTATTCGGCCAAAGGTATAAGTTGCGGGACGACAACGCGATGACGAAACTCGCCATTCCAGACATTGCCATGCCCAAGGCGATTCACGAGGACAGACAGACCGTCCGAACGCACGAGCACGTAGACCACGAAATACTCGCCATTGACTTTTGTTAAAAAGAAAGTGGCGTAGCCTTCCTGACGAAGCCAGGTAGGATGTTTTTCGCAGAAGCGAATGATTTGAGCCTGAGTCATTACGAACTTTTCAAGATCGGGAGTAATGCCGGTAAAAATCTGAACGAATGTTCCGTCGCTGGTCATTTCGCTTACATCAAGCAATGTTTCAGCAGTGGCCGGACCGGACTGATTGAATCCCCAATTTTTGAAATCGGAGTCGATAAATGATTTGAATGTCTTCTTGGCGTCGGAGATATACGCTTTGCCGTCGAGAGCTTCAATCATTATTTTTTCTCCGCCGGAGATAAGCTGCAGGATAGAAGGGTTCTTTTTGGTTTTTCCGTCTTCCGCGAACAGACCTTCAATCAGCTGAAAAATTACTCCGGGCTTGCCGATTACTGCCTGGACTCTGTCTGAATCGGCGTTGGTTTTCTTTGCGGCGCTGGCGATCGCTTTGGTAATAATACCGGCGAGTTCCAGCCCTTGTCCGAAACTGGGATTTTGGCTACTTTTTTCCATGATAATACCTTTGTTTGAATTGTTAATAATACTGTTTTTTTTCGCACTTCCCGGCGAAATTGGGTAATACTCAGTATTTGAGCATTGAATCATTATATCACAAATATTATTATATGTCAAATAAACTCTTAGCGATAAGCCCATAGTAATTTAGGCTAAAATATAATAAAAAAAAGACCCACTAAATTAGTAGGTCAATTTTATCTTCTTTATTCAACCAAATTTAATATTTATTTACATTCAAGCAAGTAAAGAAGGTTATCCGTTTCCTTGCCGTCCGCCACTGTCTTAACGTACTTATTTCCATATCTCGAAGTGCGGACAACCAGATACGCGATAGCTCCCGAAGTCGCCTTCACGTAAGCTTGGTTGCCTTTTTCAAGATAACTAATCATTTCCGCTAATGTTGACTTCCCTCCCTTTCCGTCGGCTTCGTCAATCCACCCGAGATGAGTAATAGCTTCGTGCGGATCATAATGATGACCGCCATCTTTATTAATACAAGTTATTCTAACTGACATAATAATTTATTGATTATTAAATAAAATTTGCTAAATCTAGCAGAACCTGCTACAGTATTTATATCTAGTAAATACCTTGATTGCGGGAGAAGACGCATTGATTCAGCGATATGCGTCTTTTTTAGTTGAGAAATTCTTTTATCATATTAAAAAATTATTTACTTAGCGATAACTTCATTTTAACCGTTCCGATAAATAAAGTCAAGAGGTTTTTATACTGATAGCTTGACTTTGTTTATACTATGCGATAAAATAGCCTATATGGATATCAACACTAGAAAAAAAATTGGTGAAAATATACGGGCACAGCGAGAAAGAGCCGGTTTTTCTCAGGAGCAACTCGCCCAAAAAGTAGGAAAACAAACTGCGACTTATATAGCCTTTATTGAGAAGGGAGAGAGAAATATTGCCACCATGGATCTTATGCGCATTGCTAAAGAACTAGGCATAACTGTTGCCGCACTGATTGGTGAAGAAAAATCAAAAAAACAGACCTTCGTTGATGCGTTGCGCTCAAGCTCTGATTTGTCCGCGTCTGACCGTAATAAAATAGAAGAATATTTCAATTTTATTAAGAAGGACAAAAAATGAGCAACAGCGAAGATTACGAGAGCGTGTCCGACAACATGCTTGCACCAAAAATAAAAAAGGCTCGCCTTAAAGCGGCCTCTGTTTGGGAAGAATATTGTCATAAACGCATTCCTGTCGTTCTTAACGACATAATTCAACAATTGAGCATACCAACAATGGGAGTGAATGATATTGAGGTTGATGGAATCACTAGGAATGACTCGAACGGCTGCCGTATTTTATACAAAACCAATATTCCTAGGGTTCGCCAACGATTTACGGTAGCCCATGAACTAGGACACGCTTTTTTGGAACATACTTCGATTTTTGGAGATAACGAGCAATTTTGCAATTCATCACGAGAGAAAGAGGCTAACGCGTTTGCGGGAGAACTACTTGTTCCGTCAGCCGACTTAAAATTATTTTTATCCGAGAATAAAAGTTTAAAGGATGTTATGGATCGTTATGACGTCAGTAAAGAAACTGCCATGATAGCGGTTTCAAACAATAAACTACTTAAAAGAATAACTTCCTCTGGCCTTCCTATTATCGAGGATAAGCCATTACCCCAAAAACTTCGTCATTTTCTCGACTGATTTGTCAGGCGTTTTGGATATCTTTATACAGCAAATTTACCGGGTCAGCCTTTTCCATTGTTTTTTGATCAAACTTTTTTTCAAGCATAGCTATTATGCACCTGCCAATGTGGTATGCCAGATTCGTCGGTACGGCATTGCCAATTTGTTTATACTGCGCGGCCGACGAGCCTTTAAAGTCCCAATCGTCAGGAAAAGTCTGTATCCTTGCATATTCTCTCACTGTAAGCGGTCTGGTTTCTTCCGGATGACATCTCTCCGTTTGCTTTTGCGCTGGCGAACAAGTTAATGTTAAGCTGGGTTCGTCCCAAGACAGCCTTCTGGCCATACCCGTCTTTCCTCCGCCCATATAAAAACTTGCCCCCATATATTCTTTTTGTATCTCCAATGGTAGGTCTTTCCAATACCCTCCGGGCGGGACTATCTTCAAAATTTCATTTTTTCTTTTTGGGTACTGCTGACCGGCTGACTTAGGGACATCTTTAAACGCTTCGCGGATTGATATGGTATAGTCTTTTTCCTTTGGGAAAAATATTGGCAAATTTAAATCTTTTCTTGTCGCAAGTATTATAAGCCTTTCTCTTTTTTGTGGAACGTCAAAATACTGGGATTTAAGGACGCGGAATGCTACATTATAGCCTAAATCATCTAAAATATTTATAATCGTTCTTAAAGTCTTTCCATTATCATGATTTAAAAGACCTTTTACGTTCTCTCCCATGGCAACCTTTGGTCTTACTTCCTTTATACACCGGGCAAACTCGAAAAACATAGTTCCCCTAATATCCTCAAATCCCATTTTCTTACCTGCATAACTAAAAGTTTGGCAAGGGAAACCACCTTCTACCACGTCCGCTTCAAGCCCCTCAAAGCTTATGTTCCTTATGTCATCATTGATTACATTCCATTTTGGCCTATTAGACTTTAGGGTTTCGACGGAATTTTTGTCCCAGTCAGTAAGCAGGGTGTGCCTAAGGCCGGCATGGTCAAACCCCAATGCCGTTCCCCCAGCTCCAGCAAATAGTTCTATTACAGAATAGTTTGTTTTTTTTGATGTTTTAAAAATTTTATAATTATTGCCCTGGTGTATACCAGAAATTTTATTATGTATCCTTTTTAGCTCGTTTATATCAAATATCCTATAATTCAACTCTGACCTCCTAGCCTTTATAAGACCCTTTTTATCCCAACGTCTTATAGTGTCGACTGAGACGCCTATAACCCGGGTTGCCTCTAAAACTGTTAGATCATTACTCATAAAAAATCATTAGTTATAAAATTATAATTACATTATAGCAATAACCATTGCATAGGGCAATGGTTATTTTTATTGTAAAGTTAGCTATTTAGTGCTATCATTCAATTTATATGACTGCAGAATTAAGAAATGAGTTAAAAGGTTTTTTTAAGAGCGAGTTTGCTGACTCTATTTTAAAAAAATTAAATACTGGATACCCCATTAGCTGTTTTTCAATTAACCCGCTAGTGTTAATTGCACTCTCAAGCGGTATATATGGTGAAGTTACTAGTAAGAATATGGCGAAGGCCTTATTGTACCCTCGCGTTTTAGGCACCTCTATAAGTACGACCTTTGGAGATAAAATGCAAAAGCTATGCATATCTTTACTGGGTGCAAATGCCTCTGCCGTACCCGGAATGGATATTGAATTTACTGATAAGACCACAAACAAAAAAATACTATGCCAGCTTAAGTCTGGCCCTAATACCATAAATTCGGGTGATGTGGCACCAATAATAAAGGATATGACGAGCGCTTTTAGACTATTGCAGCAAAATAGGGTTGGGGCGAATATGCCAGAATTTGCAGTTGCAGTTACCTATGGATCAGATGAGGAACTCAACGCACATTATAAAAAAATAAAAACCTATAATATCGGCGCACAAATGGATGTTCCAATTTATATTGGCAAAGATTTTTGGTTTAGGCTTACTGGCGAAGAAAATTTCTATTCTGACTTAATTTCAATATTCATCGAACTTTTTGATTCTGAAAATTATTCGCAAATTTTTGAATCAGATTTGAATACCCTAGCTGAAGAAATTGAAGAAAAATATTTTGTTTCAGGCGTATTTGACCCCGAAAAAATTTAATTAATCCATCTATTCATATAAGGGCTAATAGCTCTTTTTTTTGTCCACTTGTCTTTCGGGTTTCATTCGGGTATACTACCAATATATCAATAAAATAAACCTATGTTTACATTAACCAAAAAACAATCGGAGATAAGGGATTTTATAACAAAATATAATCAAAGGAACGGCTGTTCCCCGTCTTTAATGGAGATAAAAAATGAATTTGGAATATCGGCGATTTCCACGATTCATGAGCATATTTCCAACTTAGTAAGAAAGGGGGCTATAAAACGAACCAAGGGGGTCATAAGAGGCTTGGAGTTAGCGACAACTAAAATAGACGGCCTCATGACCGTGCCTTTGGTCGGCACAATAACTGCCGGCCGGCCGATAGAGGCTATCGAAATACCGGACGAAGTCGTAGAGATAGCCAAAGATCGCAGATTCCAGGAAGGCGAACTTTACGCTCTGAAAGTCAAAGGAAATTCGATGATAGGCGACGGCATATTCGACGGCGACATCGCAATCATTAAAAAACAGGAGTGGGCCGATAACGGCGATACCGCCGTGGCAATCATCGACGATAACGAGGCTACTCTTAAAAAATTCTATAAAGAGAAAGGGCGAATCAGACTGCAGCCGGCCAATCCTGTTTTTCAACCGATATTTCGAAAAAGGGTAGAAATAAGAGGAATAGCGGTAAAAATAATCAGAGATTTACACAGATAACCCCAGTCTTTATTTTTTCTTTAGAAAAACTTTAGATTTTCTTTACCTCCGTAATGATATAATTAGCCTAAGGAACCTATCAAAATTTTATATAAACAATATGCCCTCCAACGTCAAAGAGTTGAGGGCCGAACTGAAGAATTTATCTTCTTCTTTTTCAGAAGAAGAAAATGTTTTTCGCAAGTCGCTGATTATTTTTAATTTCGTCGAGACGATTTTAAAAAATAAAGAAGCGAAAAAAGGGTTCGACTCTCTCGTTGCCGAAGCCGCCGAAGAAATTAATTCCGCGGAAACCGGAAACGAAGAAGACATTTTAAAAACGAAGCTTTGCTGTGGCAGTCGCTTTTGGCGTCATTACGCCGACTTGGACGCCGTTCATTCAATCATGAAAAAAATGCGGCGCGACAAAGACCGTCGCGCTTTAAAAAAGCTTGACGACATAATCTTTCAGCCTTATTCTGCTAATTTGTTTCACGCGGCTTTTCAAGTTGTCGGTGGCTGCGTTTTAGAAAAAATGGAGCAGGAAGAATTTTTAAAATGGGCCGACAAATCCGGTCTGACTTGGTTTGATGAAAAAAGAAGCATTTTATACATTAAAGGCGAAAAAATACCAATTAACCTCCAGGACAAAACAACCAACGCCCACAAAATATTAAAATATATCTTTATCACCAATAAGGAAAACTTGAAAGACGATTTTTTCTATTCGGAAATTGCTTTTAACGAATTTGAAGATTTGGAATATAAGCAAGACAAGAAGAGCTGGGAAAGATATTTTATCGCTTGCAGAACAATTAAACAAAAAATCTTAGAAAATACGATAAATAAGGTGGATAACTTTTTAATTTTTAATACCGGTCAAAAAGGCCGTGTAAAAATTAACTTTGAGTATATTTAATATTACACTAAAAATCTTCAAAACCTTGACCTAAATCTTGACGTAAATTTAGGTCAAACCCATTTCTCTACAATAGCCTCATAACGATTATGAGGCTTTTTTTATTAAGCCCCAAAACCGCTATCGCCCAGTAAAGGTCGAGGCGCAAAAATTAATTAATAAACAAAATTAACATCTGCAATTATGTTTTACATTAAAGGAACAATAAAAGACGACAAGATAGAAAACTTCACTCGCAAAGACGGAACACCCGGCCAAAAGCGCTTGCTTTACGTCGAGCCATTAAACAGCATTTATCCGATAACCGTTAATGTGCCTCTAAACAAGGACTACGGCAAAATCGGCGCAAAGGTGGAAGTTGAGGTAAAAGTTTACCCCTTCTCTTTCGTCAACAAAGAGCGTCAAAGGGCTTTTCTTTCGGTTTACGTTCCGGAAGACGAGACCGGTAAAAAATAGATAATCATATGGATATTATAATCGCTACCACAACCGCGACTTCGACGATTTACCGCCTGACCGACGAGGCCTTAAATCTCCTTAACTTCAATTATCAATTCTGGACGTTCGTTGTTTGCGTTGCCCTGGGATTCGCCGTGATATTTTTAATTCTTAACATTTTCGACTAATATGCACGCCGCGATTATAACTTTCTTTGAGTCTCTCGGGAACATCATCGTTCCCGTCCTGGCAATCGCCTTGATCGCCAAATTATTAATAAGAATTAGCAGATAATAAATTATGTGCTCCGCTGAAATATTAATCTCAAACTCTTGCTACCTGGATAACTGGGTCAATATCACACACTCTTTATCCGCGGGCTTGGTTATGGGCGCGTTTCTCGGAGTAACGGTCGGCATAATTCTATTATTTCTTAAAAAATAATTTTAACTGTAATTTTTATGATGAATTTCATTAAGAAAATTAAAGTGGGGTTAATGGCTTTGCTGGGTATTATCGGCTTCAGTGCCGCTAACGCTTATGCGGCCGTGGATGCGGATATCGCTTCCACAACCAGCGGAATGGCGGTAACCGTTAAGGAAAACTTAATGGGCGTCCTAATTTCCAACTTGCCGACGATAGTCATTGTCGGTGTAGCCGTCTTAGCGATCGGCTTCATTTGGAGATTATTCCGCAGATTCGCTAAATAGCCCTCAGGTTGCCCGATAATAAAAATCGGGCAACTTACAGGGAGATTGTGATATCGGTTAAGAACCGGTGACGAGGGACAAAAATGCGTTTTAAAAGTTTTATCGCTTTTAGTTCGGCAAACAAATACCCTCTCTCCTTTTAATAATATTTAACCTTTGACCGTTATGAAAAAGTTAAATTTTAAAAAATACTCATTTGGATTATTTTTTGTACTCTCACTATTTGGAATATTTTTTAACTCGCTCCACACCGTTAAAGCGACGAGCGGTATTTATTTAGATAGTACCGGATATACATATCGTCTAAACTCTGATGACGGAGCCGGTAATTTTACGTTCGCTAATACAATAAGCTCGACCTGCGCCAACAGTTTTTTAATGGCTTTTGTTTCTACTTACGCCGACGGTAGCGGTTGGGACAGCGTTTCTTATGGCGGCGTTCAAATGACCGATAGCGGAATCGGCGGACAGGCTTATGTTGGTCAGGTTCGTCATATGCGCTGGCAAACATTTGTTTTAAAAAGTCCTCTTTCGGGGACAAGAAATTTTCATGTTAGAAACACTCGCGGTCTTTACTCCGACCCGGCGACCATAGTTTTAAAAACATTTTGTAATGTTGATCAAACTACACCCCTAGATTTCGTGCGAGGCGGAGTAAGCAATTATAGTGGCAACGGAATCGGGAGCGGTTATTTCAATATCACCAATGATAATAGTTTGGTTCTATTTAACTATATCGTAGCAACAGGCGGAACAGTCACGGGAACATCAGGCTACACGAAAGATACGATGTATGCCTATAACGCTGTCGGCGATCAACAAATTTATAATTTTTTTACGGCGACAATAGGCAGAAAAACTCAATACGATTATTACTATGTAGGCGGAACCGATACCGACTGGGCTCGTTCTTTGGATTTATTTGTTTTAAACTCCGCCGCTCCGACTTCCAATATATCAATAACTACTCACACGATAAATCAAGCTAACGGAAACGTCACTATCTATGGCACTTGCGACACAATCGGAACCGGACAAAATCAATTAGATATTTTCGCCAACTCGCAAGGCGATCCAAAACTATTTGTCGTCGATTGTCTCAACAACGGCTTCTCGGCGATTTATCCGGGAATGGATTATGGCACTTCGACAATTTACGTCATCGACGCTTTAAATAATGCCTCATTAAACCGAGCGAGTTTTACGGAAACGAGAAATCGCCCACCGTCTAATATAGAAATAATGTATCCAGAGGCCAGTTTTTCTAAACGCGGCACAACGCAAGAATTCGTCGGCTACTGCGAACCGTTTTATAGCGGCGGACTATCCCCCGAAAATGCCGTGCCTAATACCCTGACGATTCAATCCGGAAGTTCTATGCCGCCGGTAGCGCCGTCTTGCACCTGCACGCCAAACGATGAAGATTTTACCTGGGGGACTTTCTCTTGTTGGTATACCGCCAGGACATACGGCACGACTAACGTCTGTATTATCGACACGAAAGATTACAACAACATCGATTGTCTGCAAATGGACTTTACCGATTATAACGGCGCGACTTTAGTTTTTTATCCTTATTTCCAATGGTCTTTTGATTCCGGAGCCGGAGCCAAGTTTGAGCAATCATCGATGAATATTTATGACACCCAAGGAATAAATCAAAGCGCGGTGCCGCTTTATTTTACTTTTTCGCAAGACGTCTATAACGCTTCATCGACTTATATTTTTAAATTGGAGGATTACACCGTCAGCACCACGTCGCCGCAAGTCATTTCATCTTCGACGGTTGCTGATCTGAATCTTAATCAGTTTCGGCAAATAGGCTTTGAACGCGACTTGTCTATTTTAAACAAAAGGAATCTATACGCTTCATTATCAAACGCCACCGGAACTCTAAAAATTTATCAGGGAGTTAATTTATTCCTGTATTATCACCCGATGTATTTTCCCACGCCGCCGATAGACTTCGGCAGTATTTTCCCCCGAATGAAAAGTACTCTTGAGGGAAAATTTATCTTTCATCAATTTTTTCAAGCTTACGATATCTTGCTGGCCAATTTTACTCACGTCATCCCCGAAGTAGTTCCGCAATTTCCGATGAAGTTTATGTCGGGAGATAACAAATTCGATATTGTAGTTCCGGCTCTGGATTTTGAAAGCGCGCCGGTAAAATATTTCGCTCAGCATTTAAGACCAATGGGCGACGGTCTTCTGTGGCTCGGTTTTATTATTTACGTATTCTTTAGAATCTTAGGTGCTTTCAGCCCTAACGATAAAAATTAATTATATGACAGGATATCCATTCGACTGGGCGATAAACGCCTTCATAAAATTCTGCGGCGAGTTCTTTGACTCAATGTTGGCCTTTATTTTTTCCTTTCTGCCTTCTAACGACACTTTCGCCGGCTGGATGAACATCGACGTCGATAAAATAGATTACGCCACCAAAAGAATCGCCGACACGATCAGTTATTTTAACATCGTGTTTCCGTTCGATACTCTGTTTCTGATTTTATCTTTTATGCTTGTCTTCGAGACGGTTCTCTTATTCTTTCGAATAACTCTTCTTGTCATCGGCCTTTTACGAGGCGGACACTAAACATATGATAAACGTCGTCGTCGGCAAGCCCGGCTCGGGAAAAACTTATTACCTAGTCAAGAAAGCTCATAAATTTCTGCGGCAAGGCCGGGATGTTTATTCTAACTTTTTTATTGACTTTAAATCATATGACGAAGAAACAAGAAAGAAATTATTTAATCGTTGGTTGGACAGGTTTTATAATCTTCCTTTTGTTAGGGATGTTCGCTTTCGATTCTTTAATAAAAAAGATAGAAAAATCGGAAAACTCTATTTCTGGAACGAGCTCGAGGACTTGCTCGAGATAAGAGGCGGCGAAATCTTAATCGACGAATGCCAAATATATTTTAATTCCCGTTCTTGGAAAAAACTTCCTTTCCGGCTTCAATACAAATTCCAGCAACACCGAAAACATATCAAAAAAAATAACGACGGTTCTTATATGGCTTTAAATATTTGGGGAGCCGTCCAAAACGTCAAACGCATCGATACCGTCGTGCGAGAACTGGTCAATAATATCTATGCTCTGAAAAAAGTCGGGCCACTGTTTAGAGCCTGTCTATACGACATCGAGGACATCGACAAAGAAAAACGCAAACCCTATAAAGTAAGTTTATATTTATTCAATAAACGCCTGGCCGGTTGTTATGACACTTTCCAGGAAATAGTCGGATTTAAGGATAAAGGTTAAAAGTTCTTTTGGTCATTAAATTGCGGCACAAAAAAAGGAGTCAATCTCGTTAGAGATCAACTCCTAAATTTGTTAAGCCCGAGATTCAACTTGTTTCTCATAGAAAAGATAAATAGTTTTAAGTCTCTTCTCTATGACCGCCCCCGTCTTCTTGTCTTTCTTTTCAATGACAATGAAAGACCGAATGGCTTTTTCATCCTTGCGGACGACGCAGCCGTTTTTGAGCCATTGCTTAAAAGTTAAGCAATTCTCAAACGGGTTATAACGTTTTGCCTCGTCCTCACCCCAACGCTCGGCGATTTGTTTTCTGACGAGTTCAGAAGTGTTCTTTGACCCCGTCCAATTTGATTTGACTGATATAGTCATAAAATTAAAATGGCGACTGATTTTAAATACCGAAGACAACGTCGCCTTAAATTGTCTTTCAGCGACGAATAAGACAGCGACTGATTGCTTGCGACGGTCAAAGTGGAGGCGTAGCACTACCTTGATAGGCGATAAGCTGACGCTACAATGAGAAGCACAGACAGACAATTTTTCTTTCGGGACAGTTAGTATTTGTTCCAAAAAATAGTTTTGACCGGCCGCCTTATTATTTTTTTATTTATCGGCGAGTTCTGCTAACGAGCCGATAAATAAAAATAGAAGCGGCCGGTAAATGAGATTTTAGACAAGACGGCCTGTTCTTATATTAATTAACTTGACCATACGCACACACCGGGCCGTCATCGCGAAGATTACATAAATAATATGATATACAAAGACATTAGAGAAAAATTTGATTACATCATTTGGCTGAGAGAAAGAATAAACAAACTTAATTTCGGCATAAGTCAAAAAGTAAAAACTGATTCCACGAATGATTTCGCTTTGCTGACTCGTAAAGTTAAATCATACCAACAGGAATTTCAGCTCGTTTTGGACGAACTGTATTTCCTTCTTAAAGATGAAGACCTATTGGCAAAAATTAATTATCTCGGGCAAGAAAGCGGAGCTTTACGAATACGAAGCGCCTATTTACGTTGGCAAAAGGAAAAAGAAGAGAAAGCCCGCCAAAAGGCGAACCAGGGAAGAAGTAGCGGCCGAAGTCAAAGACAGCGAAGAATGCGAATTTAAAATGGAAGTGATGAGACACTTCTCTTTAAGGCGAACCAGGGCAAGAATAGTCCGCCTGGTCGATTCCAATCCCGACCTAAAAATTTTTATTACTCTGACCTTCAAAGAAAACATCCGGGAGCTTGGCGAGGCCAACATAATATTTAAAAAATTTATCAAAAGATTAAAAAGAAAAAGAAAAGATTTGAAATATTTGGCCGTGCCGGAATTTCAAAGCCGCGGCGCCGTTCATTATCATTTGCTGGTTAATTTCGAAATGGCCAATGACGAACTGGCGGCCATTTGGAATCAGGGCTTTGTAATGATAAACCGAGTAAAGCATATCAATCATCTCGGCCTTTATATCTCCAAATACGTCGGCAAAAATTTATTCGATATTCGTTATTTCGGAATGCGCAAGATCCTGGCTTCCAAAAATCTGGAGCAACCGATTATAATCACCGCCCTGAAAGAAATAAAAGAATTTGTCGCCAATGCTATCGGCAATATTCCGCCGCTGTTTGAAACATTTTATAATTCCGATTGGCTGGGAATAATCCGCTACCGGCTATACGGCTAAAAATACCTTTGATTAAAACATAGTCGCAAGGACTGTGTATGAACATAAAAAAAGAGCACGTCGATAAATTTATCAGCGTCTACGAAAAAACGTTCCACGAAAAAGTCGCTTATAAAGAAGCGTTCGAGCAATGTCTACAGTTAGTTCTTTTACTTAGCACTGTTTATCACTCAATGACTCCCGAAGATTTTAAGCGCGTTCAAGAAAGACGCCGAAAAACCGGCGATTTATAGGGTCTTGAAATAATAAACGGCTGTGATATTATATAGGTAGCATCCAATTAAATAATACCCGCCAAAGGATTTTTTATACTCTTCCCCAAAAAGGGACAGTTCTGCTGACGAGTATTGCCTTTGGCGATATTTAGTTGGATGCTCAGGACTGCCCCTTTTTGTTATGAAAAAACCAAAAATCACAAAATCAAATTTGGAGGGCAACACCCTTCTAAATATGGCCGAAGCTTTAAACGAGATTCGGATTGATTTTGAATTGCCCGATGAACATTTAGACCGAGAAGACAAAGCCAAAGTGCTGAAAGATATTAGAGATGATTTAACTGATATCTTTTGGAATTACAAATTGGTTAAAAAAAATAAGTATGCAACCGACGACAAGTAAAATTAAATATTTGGCTTATGTCCGAAAATCAACCGAGGGCGATGAACGCCAGGCTTTATCGATAGACAGTCAAAAAGATAAAGTCCGAGAATTTTTTAGCGGCCTGGATATTATCGAGGTGCTCGTTGAAAAACACACCGCCTTTAAACCCTACGGCCGGCCGGTCTTCGCCGAGATGATCAAAAGAATAACCAGGGGCGAAGTGCAAGGAATTATCGCCTGGCATCCGGACAGATTAAGCCGCAACGAAATAGACGCCTCGACTATCACGTATATGGTTCGCACCGGACTGATTAAAGACTTAAAATTCGGCTCTTATAATTTCGACAATTCCCCCGAGGGTATAATGATGTTGCAAATGGCTTTAAGTCAATCGCAATATTTTTCCTCTAAACTGGGCAAGGACGTTAAACGAGGATTGGAGAAGAAATTTGAAATGGGTTGGCAGCCTAATATCGCGCCGGAGGGCTATATAAACAAGCGCGACGATATTAAGGGACTAAGCACGATAATCGTCGACCAGGCTAAATTTCCGCTCTTACGGAGGGCTTTTGACGCCATGTTGACCGGTGTTTATACCGCCCCGCAAGTGTTGGATATAATGAATAACGAATGGGGCTTTAAGACCCGGAGATTTAAGAGCCGGGGTGGCGGGCCGATGTCTAGGAGTGCTTTATACCGTATTTTTACCAGTCCTTTTTATGCCGGTATTATCAACTATAGCGGCAAGGAAAACAAAGGCAAACATAAGCCGATGATTAGTTTGGAAGAATACGACAAGATTCAAATTATTATGGGACGAAACGGCAAACCGAGAAACCAAAAAAAGGATTTCGCTTATACCGGACTGATACATTGTAAAGAATGCGGCTGTTTGATAACGGCCGATCTGAAACACAAAGTTATTAAATACACTAAAGAATTGAGAAGTTATACTTATTATTGCTGCACCCGGAAGCGCAAAGATTACGCCTGTCATCAAGCGGCTATAACCAGGGATGACTTGGAATCGCAAGTCGAGAAAGAGCTCGAAAAATATCAAATCAGACCGGAATTTTTAGATCTCGGGCTGGAAATAATCGAGGAGCTTAAAAACGAAGAACAAGAAAAAGACTCGGCCGTAAAAAATAACGCCGGCAAATCAGCCGACGCCTTAAAAGAAGAAATGAAAAATCTGACTAAAATGCGCTGCCGTAATCTTCTCGGCGATGAAGAATATACAGAATCAAAAAATGAATTAATGAGAGAATTATCTAAACTCGAAATCAATAATACCGATGATAATTTTGAAGAAGAAGTTATCAAAATAACTAAAGAAACTTTTGAGCTTGCCATTCACGGACGCAAACAATTAATGGGCGGCAACAATGAAACTAAAAGAAAGGTGCTGACAACTTTAGGCTCGAACTGGACTTTGGAACATAAAAAACTTGAAATGTTAGCTTATAAATGGTTAATGCCGATACAAAAATCGCAAACACTCCTTAACGACGAAATAGCAAGGTTCGAACTGAGAAATATCCCCATAACAAAAGGACGAAATGAGCTTTTGAGCCTACTTCGTCCCACTCTGCGGAGAGGCAGGGATTCGAACCCTGGGTCGACTTTCATCGACAACAGTTTTCAAGACTGTCCTATTAAACCACTCTAGCACCTCTCCTTTTCATTTATTTTCAAAAATTACTCTAACACGAAAATAGAAGAAAAACAAGTAATTTACTCAACAGTCACTGACTTAGCTAAATTGCGTGGCTTGTCCACATTAATGCCATTAAGATCGGCAACATAGTAAGCGATAAGTTGCAACGGAATTATATTAACTAACGGTGACAGTTCCTCTGAAACCTTGGGAACCATAATAACAGAATCTGATAATTTACGAATGATATCATCATCAATGTCAGTAATAGTAATGATCTTCCCGCCTCGAGCTTTCACTTCCTGCATATTGCTGAGTACCTTCTCAAAAATCGGTCCATGATTAACAACAAAAATAACAAACATATTCTCGTCAATTAAGGCAATGGGGCCGTGCTTCATTTCAGCAGCCGGATAACCCTCCGCATGGATATAAGAAACTTCTTTTAATTTTAGAGCTCCCTCCAGGGCAACGGGAAAATTTATCCCTCGTCCCAGATATAAAAGATTACGAGCGGTGGTAAAGTTCCTAGCCACCGTTTTAATCTCCTCTGCTCGTTTGAGAATGGTCTGAATTTTCTGGGGAATATTATTTAACTCTTTAATGAGCTGTTCATCTAACTCTCCCATAATTTGTTGTTTTAAATATAAAGCCAATAGAATTAAAGAAGTAACCTGAGAAGTAAACGCTTTTGTACTAGCCACGCCAATCTCCGGGCCAGCGTGTAAATAAATACCCGATTTTACTTCGCGAGAAATAGTTGATCCGACGACATTCACGATTCCTAAAGTTTCCCCATTTTTTACCTCTCGGAGTGCTCCCAGGGTATCGGCCGTCTCACCTGATTGAGAAATAACAATTAATAAGTTATGAGGGCCGACGATTGGATCACGATAACGAAATTCTGAGGCGTAATCTACTTCAACCGGCAAACCAACAATTCTTTCGAGCAAATATTTACCAATTAACGCTGAGTGCCAACTGGTTCCACAGGCGGTAATAATAATCCGATCAACCAGCTTAGGGTTAAAGTTAAGAGAAAGCTTTAAACTGCGGTTATTAATTCGACCACGCAAAGTATTAGCCACAGTTTTAGGTTGTTCAAAAATTTCTTTCAGCATGAAATGCTTGAAGCCACCCTTTTCAATTTCATCAATAGTCCATTTAATTTCTTGAATTTCACCCGTTAATAAATCACCATTAACATTTTTGAGACTGTATCCGGATTCCGTAATGATCGCAATTTCGTTGTCTTTTAAATAAACAACCTGTTGAGTATACTCAACAATTGCTGAAGCGTCAGAAGCGATAAAAACCTCATCTTGGCCAACTCCTAAAATTAAAGGGGAACCGCGCCGCGCAACAACTATTTTGTTCTCTTGGGCACACATTACGGCCAAACCAAAAGTTCCTTCCAAACACTCAATCGCTTTAATAACGGCTTGTTCTAAGTCATTAGTATAAAACTTCTCAATCAAATGAGCGATAATCTCTGAATCTGTTTCAGAAACTATTTTATGTCCTTCGCTTTCTAATAATGTTTTTAGAGTAGAAAAATTTTCAATAATACCATTATGAGCAATGGCGATTTGTCCGTGACAATCAAGATGGGGATGAGCATTAATCTCATTAGGTCGACCATGAGTCGCCCAACGAGTATGGGCAATACCGATCTGACTCTTAAAATTGGTACTCCTTAACTCTTCGACGAGCATTTTAATGGGTCCCTCTTTTTTTACAGTCTTAAGTTGGTTCCCTTCTAAAACACAAATCCCCGCGCTATCATAACCGCGATATTCCAATCTTTTTAAGCCAGAAATAAGCAACGGAACGGCTGGCTTTTTACCTAAATAACCAATAATACCACACATATTTTAATAAAATTTGATTTTTTATTTTTAATTATTAAACCTGAAATAAGTCTCCTATCCTAGAATATAAGTGTTGTGTTCGGCGAGAGTTTTAAAATCAGCTTTTTCATAAATAGACCGACCCACCTCTGAAGCCACTAAACAAGCTTCCTGATAGTGAAGACGCTGTGCCTCTTGCAATAAGATGCGTAGCATCAATCCCGCATAACCTCGCCCGCGAGCCGATTTAATCGTCCCAATGTTTTCCAAAGAAAATTTATCAAAAGCATAATAGGCTCCAGTAGAAACAGGCTGATTGTTTTCATAAAGAACAAATACTTTAATATGCTGATCTTGATTATTAAGAATAATCTGATCTAAGAAACCAAATTTCCGATTATAATCAGCTAATTGACAATCAAACGCCTCAGCGAAAATTAATTTAGCTTGTTCCAAAATACTGTGGTTGTCAGCACGGAGAATTTTTAAATTCGACTCTAGAGAATAGGAATAATCTTGGTTAGCTAAATCAGAAATGATCATCGCCGAACTAGTATCCTTTAATTTAAAGCCGCGCGAGAGTAATAAATCATTGATGTTTGGGGCGACAAAAGTTTTGATCCGATAAAGCTGATCCTTAAAAAAATCTTTAATAGTTTGTAAATCATTTTCGCTTAATTTTTTCCCGAAGACATGGGCATAATTATACAGACTATCAATAAAGGGCTCAGTTTTAGATAAAAATAAATTATCAACTTCAACCTGTACTAACTTACTACCTCCCATATCGCTAACATAATCCAACATTTGATAGACAATACAACGAGAGGGATCTAAGTTGGCTAAAACGGCATTGATCTTCATAGTTAATTACTTGAAACTTACTGAAAAAATAATAACCCGAGTTAAGGGTTGTGACGGCGAGAAGTTAAGGCTCCAAAAGGATTAAAATTGGTTCCGCGATCATAATAATCCTCCCCTTCTCTGGTTTTAAGGAATCTCACCAGACGGTAAGTGAATGGGGTGAAGACAATTTCTACTACTGTTTTAAAAATATAATTAGAAATTATTACCGCCCCTAATAATGGCCCCGCTAAAATACCGCCGAAAGCTAAACCGACGAAAATCGCACTGTCTAGCAACTCACCCACCAAAGTCGAGCTAATGGTTCTCAGCCACAGCCAACGCCCTTTGGTCGCTACTTTTATCTTAGCTAAAATAAAAGAATTGGTAAATTCGCCGACTAGATAAGCGACCAGGCTAGCTAATACTAAGCGAGGGGTGAGACCTAATATCTTTTCATAAGCGATTTGGTTTTCCCAACCCACGGCCGCTGGCAATAATCCCACAACGATTAAAATTAGAGACATTAAAAGAGTCGCACTAAAGCCTAACCAGATTACCCGACGGGACTGCCGATAGCCATAAACTTCGGTTAAAACATCGCCGAAGATATAGCTAAATGGGAAAAGCAGGGTTCCACCATCAAAAGTGAGCCAATTAAGACCAACGATCTTGGTGGAAGCAATATTCGAAATCAAGAGAATGGCTACAAAAAAGACACTAATTGTTCCTAAATACTGATAATTTTTATTCATAAAGATAATAATCTGATTATAATTGAGGGTAAGAAAATAAACAAGACACCGGCTAGCTTAAATCAAACTTATCACCCATAATTACTCTAATAAAGAATCCGCTTAACGGCGCGGATTCTTTATTAATAAAATTAAATTGCGAAATCAATAAAATAAACCAAAACAAATTATAGTGTTATTAGAACCACCTTACCCTTCCCAATCTTTTTAATTTTTTTCGGAAATTGATCAACATCAAGTTCAACCGCTGTAAGAGAGTCAATACCGAGGCCGTATTTAACTCCGGTTTGATCCATATCTTTAATAAGTAGCTCCTGACGCTGACGTTGAATATAATGCGGTTCAATAACTGTATTCTTAATTATCCCCAAACCCTTAGCAACAGGGCTATTATTATCATTGCCTTTCATACTGAAATATTCTCCCAAGATTTTCGCCCCAGATGACTCACCAATAATACACGAAGCGTTTTTTACTAGACCCAGTAATTTAGAATTATTTCTAAGCTTGGTAATTAGATTAAGAGGATTGTGACCGCCGCTGATGAAAATTAAAGGAGACTTAACTTTGGCTAGATCTATTTCACGACGAGCATTCAAATATTTTGTTCCGGGAGCTAATTCAATATGGCGGCCAAACCAATTCCCCATCCACTCCACTTCAGTGGCTCTGACGCGGGCGAAAGGAATATGCAATACTTGTTGAGGCTTGAATCGTCTAATTATTTTTTCAATCATTTTTAATTCTTTCCTCACATTCCCTTCTGCTCCACCAAAAAGAAAAATTTTCATATCTTTAACAACTAAAAGTCTAATTAGCTTTTAAAATTTTTACCTACTTTTTATTTTTTGTCTAATAGTATTTGCGAGATTTCCCCATTGTTTGAATTGCCAAGGATACTGAACACATATTATTGTCTGACAACCATAAGACACCGGTTATTAATTTGGGCTCTATATTTAAAATATTAGCATCTGTAAAGATAATTTTAACTATTGCCCCCAATCAACCAATTCGGTAAAACGGACATAAAAGCCAAAAGGGTCAACTACTCGAAAGTCTTTCTTGTTCCAGCGTTTTAAAGTCAACGGCTGGCCGATCTGATCGGGGTTTAATTTACTATTGACTGAATCCCATAACTTTTCAATATTGGAAACTGGGACGGTAATTTCTACTTCATAACCGCGTGGAGTATCAGCTGGGAAATCTTTAAAATGAGCGTGTTGTGAAACCTTCTCCTTGTCTCCATAAAAATTAAGAGAAGAATTCCCAATTGGATCTTCCCGTTTTAAAACCATATACCCAAGATCGCTTCCCCCACCAGAAGTGGGATCATACATAAGCTCAGTAAAGCCAAACATACCATAGAATTCTCTGGCTTTCCTAAAATTAGGTATATGAAGTTCGAGGATTAAATTATTTATAATCTTATCGGGATTTTCTTTCATTAATCCTGTTTGGACTTTTAGATTAGGATTTAGATTTAACGTAGTCGTATTATATTAAATTTATTTTTAGTTCTACAAAAATTAACTAGCGAGAGCTTCGGCAACTGTTTTTGTCGTTAAATATATTAAAACATCAAAATCGGGATGGAAAAGCTCGCAGGCGTCAAGATCGGGACGATCAAAAACTTCTACATCATTGATTACTTGGGAATTTTGAATCTTTCTGTATTCATTCTTATCTATCACAAAATCGGCATCTCCGACTTGAGGCCGGAATCTATCCGGTTGTCTGATATATAAATATTCGTAGGTCGTTTCTGATATATCGTCTTTAGCGGCTATAACTATTGGCTCATATAAACGAAAATATTTTCCATTAAAACTAATGCTGGGATCAGTTAACTCTTTACCAAGTTGTGCTAAAAGCTCAAACTCTTTATTATAATGACAAAAAATAGCGATATCACCGGCCACGGGAAGATATTTGCCTAAGGCTTTTTTACATAACTCAAAAGTAGCGAAATGCGTATATTTTATCGCTTCGATTAATTGTTCTCTATTTGTTATGGGACTGAATTTATATAACTTCATAACATTACTGTTGTTTGCACTAATATTATAACATAACGTCCCGAAGCAATAAACTCCTATCAAAAATAGCCCATGTCTAGGGCTATTTACAAACTGCGGAAAGGGTGGGACGCACTGGGAACGATAATAAATAAACTATTATTATGTTGTATTTATGTAATTAATATAAAATATTAAATTTCCGTGCTATAATATTACTATAATTATTTATTATAAAATTATGGCCTTAATAAATTGGAGCGACGATTTTTCCGTCGGCGTTAAAGAGCTCGATGAACAACATCAAAAACTAATTGCCATTATTAACGAACTTTTTACCCTCTACGCCGAGAAAAAATTCAATAATATTGACGTGAACCCTATTTTCAAAGAACTTATGGATTACACCAACCAGCACCTCGCTGTCGAAGAGCATTATTTTACTCTCTATAATTATCCGAACAAAGATCAGCACGTCGCCATGCATGATGCCTATCGCCAAAAGATTACCGAGCTGGAACTCGACTACAAAAAAGAAAATAGCGAAAACACTCTTTTCGCTATCAATAACTTCCTCAATGAATGGTGGGTTTGGCATATTAATAATGCTGATAAAGAATATACCGCCTATTTTAATGCCAACGGCTTAAAATAAATTTCTCTTCACTAATATATATAAAACAGAAGACCAGATTAATCTGGTCTTTTCTATGATGTGCTGTCTAAAATTGGAAATAAGAACAATTTTTCATCAATGCGGAGAGGGTGGGACGTAGTTGGAATGGTAATATTAAGATTGTCACCAAAATTTTTAAGTCACGAAGTTTGTTTAAAATGAAAACATCGGTAATAATTTGCTTGCCATTTTTACAATACATGAATATTTTGTTATGATAGTTCTTATGATCAAAACTAATATCTACATAGATGGGAATAATCTATATCGCTCAGCTAAGGAGCTAGGTTTTAAGATTGATTATAAAAAATTTAGAGGCTGGCTTAGGCAAAAATATAACCCAGCTTTTGTTTATTTATTTATAGGGCTAGTTCCAGAAAGAATAAACTTCTATGAACACTTACAAAAATGTGGCTATATTCTAGTTTTTAAGCAAACCGTTTCTGTCGGTGAAAAAATAAAAGGCAATTGCGACGCAGAACTAGTTCTTAAAAGCGTAACAGACTATTACACAAAGTCCTTTGATTCTTGCATTTTAATAACCGGAGACGGAGATTTTGGCTGCTTAGTAGAATTTCTAAAAGAAAAGAAGTCTATAGGCTGTATTATTGCGCCAGATAGAAACAAATGCTCTATTTTGCTTAGAAATAAAAATACAGAAATCACTTTTCTAAATGAACACTATCATAAATTTTCTGGGGAAATAAAAAAAGCCCCCAATATGGACGTATCCACATAAGGGTCTCTTTCATAATGATATTATCATTATACTATTAAAAATAAAAAAGTCAATATTATAACAAAAATAACTCCAATATTAGAGTTATTTTTAATAAGCGGAGAGGGTGGGATTTATCGCGCTCGTCC
>Ga0074195_1001173_pt1 | contig 39281 bp, 31 predicted proteins | sample EPASupsiteHSE623_FD_64525 | JGI IMG/M metagenome (GOLD analysis project Ga0074195, IMG submission 64525) | Bioremediated contaminated groundwater from EPA Superfund site, New Mexico - Sample HSE6-23 | ecosystem: Environmental > Aquatic > Deep subsurface > Groundwater > Contaminated ...
AAAGGTTCTCTTGTAGCCGGGACAAGCTTCTTGGCGTCATGGACAGTCCCGTTTCGGCCGAGTTTGTTATGGTTTCTGCGAATTGACCGTCTTGCAGGAGCGCAGGAGGGCCGCAGAAGACGGTCTGCGCTGTACGGGGATGCTTGTCGCGCCGCGCGCCGGTTGAGGTTTTTTGAACCGGCGTGCCCCATCCGCTTCCTTGCCGTTCATCGCCCTTTGCAGAGCAGTCTCGCCGCGCGAAGTCCGACGTCTTGAATCTGCGTGAGGACGCGATCGAACGTGCGCATGTTGCGACTCCATTCCTTGCATCGTGCCGCTTGTTCCTGAGTCAGCGTGACGGTGACGGTCTTGGCGGCCACATTGCGGGTCCACTGGATGAAGCGAGTCAGACCTCTTGAGGGGCCCGCGATGCGGCCATCACGACCAGAACAGGCTAATTCAGTCATCCGATGGACCCAAACACGCGGCGACGAGGCAGTGCTCCCGACTGCGGATCGCGTCGCCCTGCAAGCAGCGCTGCTTTTCGGCGAGGGTCTAGCTCTTCTGGGGGAGACAACTCAGAAGCTCGAACTGAACGCGTTCAAGTGGTCGAGCGTACAGAATGCCGACGCGATCCCTGGCAACCTTCCTGGCCAGGATCGGTGGCACGTGGGCGAGCTTGCCCTCGTGCCTCGTCTGAGAGCCAGCCTCCACGGGCACTTCTTGAGTGGTGAACGTCTCGTAGCCGAGAGCCGTCACCATGGCGCGGTAGGTACCCGTGGGCCGATCGATCGAGAACTCGCCCGAGTTAGCGGTGGGGCGCACACGCCAGCGCCTACGGCCGCTGAGCAACCGGATCGCCTGAATACCTTGGGACCGGATTACCGGATGATCCAGCGAGTCAACAACCTGAGCCAGCCCCAGCCGTGATGACGGTGCCAGTGGCGTCCATATCCTCTCCAGTGGCCGCCCCAGTAAAGGGCTTGCCCGACCTCACCCTGACCACCGACGTGATCTGCGATAGCTGTGACAGAAGCTTTCGGCTCCGTGATCGACTTCTCCGGTGCCCCGACTTCTTGGATGAGAGTCTCGAGCCCCGACCTGGCGCCCTGAAGGTCCCCGGTCGACAGGGTGAGGGCTACGAACCGGACTCGACGCTGAAGCTCCTTGCTGGCGCGAGACTCGTCTCTTCCGAGCCGCTCGATCAACGCCCCGAGCGCGGCGCCTGCCTGGTCTGGCTTTGCCGCCGCGAGGCTCTTTTGCGCCGAGGTCAAACTATCGACAATCCCGGTAGTGCTTGACGCCCTTGCCGCGAACGGCAGCAGCAACCCCAACACAACGGCCGCGAGTATCGTATTCCTGAAGATTCCGGACATGAGACTCCTCCTTGATTTTGCGAGACAGAGACGGAGGCCGCGGCGGCGGGATGGAGCGATCTCCGAGATGCTCTCTCCCCCGAGGCTCTTCATCTTTTGGATAATCATGCAAATGTTACAGAGATGTGTCAAGCGACCGCGCAACCGTGCAGCGCTGACGCATGACCCCGGGACCGGGGTCGGGCGGACCCGGTCTTGGCGCCATCGGCCAGGTGCCTTGGTCTGTTTGGGCGTTGAACCCGGGATTGGAGGCGCCAAGTCGGAGAAGAAGGGGGGGGGCAGAAGGACGCGCTGGTTCGATTCCTTCGACCGAGGTCGATGGGAAAGCCCTCCGGGGTCTTTTCCGGGGCTCTCTTGGGGTGTGATTCGACGCCGACCGGGGGGTCAGCGGCTGAACTTGAGCGGGAAGGGGCTGGCCAAGCGTTCAAGCACGATCCGGGGGTTTAACCACGGACCCCCAATCGTCTCCGCCACGAGCCGAATGAAGCCTTGGACCCCCTGAGTACGGACTATGTCAGCAAGGGCGCTCGCGTACTGGGCCAGGGAGTTGAACATGTGCCCAAGCCGCATCAGGTAGTGGTACCCCTTCATCGCCGTCCAGTCCTGGGAGAACATGTGTTCGTACTGGTACCCGTGGCGCTTCTCCACGTTGAACGATGCTTCGATTCCGCTCCACCGATGACGAGCGCCCAGGTTGCAGCGTTCGTGCACGTTGCGTTCGTTCAGAGGCTTGCCCGAGATCCACTCGTGTCGCGTGGTCTTGGTGACGATCTGTCCTGAACTCGAGTCCACCTCTTGCCAGGTCTCTTCGCAGACCACGACGTGCATCTTCTGGCGGAGCCGGTTGTTGTCACCATAGAAGTACTCGATGTCATTGACCCACCAGAAGTGCTGGTCTCGCTTGTTCCACCTGCAGAAGGAGTGGTTGTCCGTCAGGATCTTCTTGAGCCCCTTTACCTCTTCGTGCACGCTGGGAAGGGACTTGTCCTGTAGGACGATCATGAAGTCCCAGTGCTTCTTGCGGAGCAGCTCCACGATGGGTCCGTTTGGATAAAGACCATCCAACAGGACCATAATGGACAGGTGCGAGAACTCCCCCTTCAGCCGGTCGGCCAGCCGGTGAAACGCTTTCTGCTCGCAATCCTGCTTTGCGTTCTCGACGTTGCCGTCTGGATAGGTCAGGATCTCACTCATTAGCCTAAAGTTTCCCGAAAAACTTGCCTCAAATTCCCCCTGTAGCTTGATCACGTCACAACCGAGAGGGGTTTCCACATTTCGAAAATGTAGCCAGTAATGGAGTAGCTTCCGGCTTGTCATTACGATGCGAGATATTGTTACTCAACCACCCTCGCCTCAAGGCGAGGGGTTGCTGGGACGCTGCTCGCCTTGGACTGAAAGTCCCACGGCTCGCTGTCAGTGCGTATCTCGAAGCTGTTGCCCAAGATCGAGAGGCCTTCAACGGGGCGAGGCGTTGACAACCCAAGGGCCTGCCGAACACGAGTTGCGATGCTGGGGTTCAGGAAGAGCCGCATGCTGAAGCGGTTCGCCTAAAAGGCGAAGGTTTGAACCGAGCGCTCTGAGAATCACCACTGCATAGAAGGCGTCACAGTACGTGCCGGCCAGTGTTCGCTGATAGCCCACGTGGACCTGGAACCGCTCGCTCCCGGTGTACTCGAGCCCGAGGCGGGACTCGGAGTCGGGGCCGGGCTGGACCCTCCCCCGCCGTGTCCGGTCTGACCGGTCTTGTAGCCCACGGCATAGCCAGTCGTGAAGCCCAGCTGGTAGCTCAAGGGACGGAACATGAACCAGGGATCCCGGCTCGAGCCGGACGGGAGGTTGTTCCAGCCGTCGAAGATTCCGACCGAGAGGCCGTAACGGAAGCCGTGGGAGTAGCCGCCCATGCCCATGCCCATGGACGGGCACGACGGAAAGCGCATGGGACGCCACCAGCCCGGTCGCGAAGACCAGCGGTGGTTCGTGTAGTAACCTCTCTGGTTGAAGCCGTAATGACCGTAGTAGCTGGTCCCGTAGTAGCCGCGACCGTAAGATCCCGAATGGGCGTAGTTACCGGAGTGGCCGTAGCTTCTGGAGTGGCCGTAGCTTCTGGAGCGGCCGGAATGGCCATAACTGCTGTAGTTACCGGAGTGACCGTAGCTTCCAGAGCGGCCGCAGGCGGAGCGCCCCGTCATTGACGCCTTGGGCTCTTTGGGATCGGCCCCGGACGAGGCGGTCTGCTCGATCAGGGTTGAGAGCTGGGAGTCGGCGTCCTGCCGGTCTCCGCTCGACAGTGTGAGCATGATGCTCCGGACCTGACGCAAGAAACCTTTGGTGAACGGATTCGGATCGGTGTCCAACCGATCCGTCAGCGACTGCAGCTCCGCTCGCGCTTCATCCGGCTTTGCTTCCACGAGGCAGTCGTGCGCGGCGCTCAGGCTGTCCAGGGGACCGGGTTCGTCGGCGGCGCGCGCCATAGATGACATGAGCAGGCCAACACTCACAACGAGCAGGATGCTCCGTCGAATGAATGCAGACACGGGAGTGCCTCCTTGCTGGATTCGAGATGGGCGGACAAAGGATTCGTTGGGAAACAGCTTCCCCCCAGTTCGCGTTCCATGGTTACTATGCCATCGGTACGGGAAAGTGTTGAGGAACGATCGGCCCACTGTTTTTTCCGGGGCGGCACGACCAGACCAGACATTTCGCGGGCCTGATCATGGATTCGCGAAACCCGAGCCAGGAGCCCGTTCATCGAGAAACCCGGGGCCGGACCCGGCAGAGTGCTGGCCCTCCGCCGGGTGTCCGTCCTCCGGGCTTCACATCGGAGGCGAGCGATCAGCGAGCGGCGTCGGTTCCCGCCCCCGTGAGATCGAGCAACCGTTCGAAGATCCGCGTCCGGTTCTCGAAGCGGCGATCGGTGAAGTCCTCGTGTCCGTAGGTGAACTCGGCACGACACACATCGTCGAGCTCGCGCTTCCCGTCGGGGAACTCCCTCAAGGCCGCGACCTCGACAACGTAGCGATTTCCGTAAGTGAGCCATTCCTCAGGGGCCACGTGCAGAGGGCTCTCTGAGTCGACCGTGAATCTCTGGTGCGTCCCCGCATAGGCGGGGACCTCACCGTGGATGATGGTCACGGGGCGACCCTGCGGATCCAGACGCTTCATATCGACCCAGTAGTAGGTCGTGGCTCCGGCCGGGGCCCTCGCGTCGTCGAACTCGATGTCCACCGGGTCGTTGGGGCCGTAGGTCGTCACGTCGGCCCAGACCGGCTGCTGAAGCTCCGCCCCCACGCCGGTCAGATCGAACTCGACGAAGTGTTCGTGGTTCCAGCCAACCACCGGGATCAGCTGGTGGTACTGTCCGGCATAGGTGTAGCGGGATTGCTCGACCCGGAGAACCAGGTCCACCATCGGCGATCCGTAGTAGTGACGCGCCTCGACGGTGAACACCTCCTCGTCCTGGACGTTCTGAAGGGGAACGTGCCCGCGCAACCTGAGGCGGATGTTGATCTCGTCCTTTCGGTAATGGGGAGGGTGCCAGACGAACGAGTGGGGTGACCGCCAGACCGTGGGCCGGTGGAAGTGCCACGGGTAGTGCGGCCAGCGATGCGGTCTTTCCCAGCTACGATACTGAGGGCGCGGATACCAGGTTGGGTGGTCGTAGGCCATCGGCGGGTAGTGCGCACGATGTCGCGCCACAATGGTGCGTCCGGTTCCGGCTGGTTGATAGTTGGCTGGTTCGGGATGATAGAACCCTCGGGATGGAGACGGAGTCCGAACCTGGCGGCGAGGAAGCTGCGGGTGTTGCTGTACCGCTGGTGGAGCCGGGAAGTGTCTGCGCACCAGGCGCGGGGTCGGGGCCGGGATTGTACTGGGCTGCGAATGCTGGTGTGGGTTCAGTGGCCGAGGCGCCGGATACTGCCGCCGCGCCTGGGGATGATGCGTGGGACGCTGCGGCTGAGGCTGAGCCTGGGGATGATGCGCGGGGCGCTGCGGTTGGGGCTGAGCCTGGGGATGATGCGCGGGGCGCTGTGGTTGGGGCTGAGCCTGGGGATGATGCGCGGGGCGCTGCGGCTGGGGCTGAGCCTGGGGATGATGCGTGGGGCGCTGCGGCTGAGGCTGAGCCTGGGGATGATGCGCGGGGCGCTGTGGCTGGGGCTGAGCCTGGGGATGATGCGTGGGGCGCTGTGGTTGGGGCTGAGCCTGGGGATGATGCGTGGGGCGCTGTAGCTGAGGCTGAGCCTGGGGTTGATGCGTGGGGCGCTGTGGCTGAGGCTGAGCCTGGGGATGATGCGTGGGGCGCTGCGGTTGGGGTGCCGGTTTTTCTGGGGGTCCTGGGGGCCGCAATTGCGGCGCCGGTTGATGCGGCTTGCGCGAAGAGTGCGGAGTGCGTGACTGGGACGTCTGCGGCTCTTCCGGCTGCGACCGGGCGGCGAGAACCGATCCACGGGAACCAGCGTCGTCCTCGACCATTGTCTCCTCGGGTGCGAGCGTACTCTCGGCTGGTCGACTCCAGTGGCCGGGCCTGGTCTCGATCATCGTGACGACCCGTGTTTCGAAGACGGTCTCCTGATTGTCGTACGTTCTTCGGAGGACCTCGAAGTTCGAGGCCGGGAGCACAGCGGACACTGACATCATTAGCGAAAGCAGCGTGCAAGCCGCCTGACGAACATCTCTTCTCATACTCGCTACCTCCGGCGACCAGATCGCTCGGAATTACTCAATGACCGTCACCGGTCTACGCGGTACTTCAGTGCATCTACGGCGGTTATCTCTCGGAATGCTCGTTTCTTCCCTGCGTCCGAAGACGCCGATCGAGATCAGCTCTTCCGCCGGTCGCCCTGCCGGTATCGCAGACTTGTGACAGCGACGTAACAAATGATAGGAATTGCGCCATTTCTGTCAAGCCGCTGTTCGCTGAGCTTCGTTCACCACCTCCTCCACGTCCGGCCGGCGGTGGGCGCGCTCGTGATCGGTGCGAGTGGGCGATCAGGACGGTGAAAGAGAAAGACCCGTGAACGTGAACAGGAAAGGATCCCGCGACTCTCCGGACCCGAAACTCTGGGGTTGCCCCCGGCCGTCACGTATCCCAGGTAGAACTGCTCCAGCCGAGCTCCCCCGCGTTCCGCGGCTGCACCCTCGATTTTTTTTGATTACTTGAATTTCGCTTTTTATTCGCCTATACTGACGTATCCATTGATTCGGACAGCAACTGATCGAGCTGTCGGATGTTTCCTTTCATTCGTGAGGAGGGCCCATGCTCTTGACTCGACGACAGAGGGAGATTCTGGAGTTCATCCAGGAATTCACCACCAAGTGGGGTTATTCGCCAAGCTTGCTCGAAATCCAACACCGTTTTCGTCTGTCCTCACCGGCCACGGTGCATAAGCATATGAAGAACCTCGAGAGCAAAGGGGCTCTCAGACGAGAGCCGCACCGCAGTCGCTCACTGGAAATCGTGGAGGAGAATCCTCGAATCGTCTGTGCCGAGGTTCCGCTCCTGGGCTTCGTGGCCGCGGGGATGCCGATCGAAGCCATCGAACAGCCGGACACGATCGCGATCCCGGAGGACATGCTCGGACGGGCACGAACGTTCGTTCTGAAAGTGCGAGGCGATTCGATGATCGAAGACTGTATCCAAGATGGAGACTATGTGATCGTCGAGGAGCGTCGACAGGCTCGAAATGGCGAGATGGTCATCGCCTGCCTCAACGGCGGAGAAGTGACCCTCAAGCGCTTCTTCAAGGAAGTGGGCCGCGTTCGACTGCAGCCGGCAAACGCCCGCTATGCACCGATATTCGCCCAAGAGGGTGAGATCCAGATCCAAGGTGTGGTGGTCGGGGTCATGCGGAAGTATTAGAGCCCGGCCGACGGCTGGTTCTTCTGGTCTTTGCCTTTCACGAGCTGCTGCTGGGACCGAACCTTCCGAAGAACCTGTTGGGCATAGGCATTCGAAGGTTCCATTTTGAGAGCCTTCTCCCAGGCCTTGATGGCCGTCTGCTTGTGGCCAAGCTTCCAGAGTGCGAGACCGTAGAGGTTGTACCCGGTAGCCTTACCCGGGTACTTCTTGATGACGTTCTGGGAAAAGCGCGCGGCAGCCAAGAACTGTCCGGAACGGATCAACGACTTGAATCGTTCCTTGATGGCCGATCCCTTCGGAGAACCGGCTACTGCTGACGGCGAGGGACTCGGTGTCGGCTTCGGTTCCTCTATTTTGAGTCCTACGTCGACGACGTTCTGCAGATAGTAGCTGAGGGCTTGAGGAGAGAGTCCATACGACTTCACGGACAGCTGCCCTGCATACGCTCCGTTTGGAGCGACGACCTTGCCCGACGCCTCGGCAAGGGCTCGAGCCACGTCACCGAGCCCTCCACGAAGGACCTGCATATTGCAGGCGAGCTGGGGCTCGGTCGAGGTGTACGGCTTGAGGCCAACAGGGAAGGTCCCCTTGCGGACGATCAGGCAATCATCGTACATCCGATAGTCGAGGCCTTCTTCCTTGCAGTACTTGGCCAGAGCATTGGCATCAGAGAGAAGCTCAGGAGTGAACGGCTTGAGCGAGTCGGGCTGAGCAACGACGATCACGCTCCGCTGAGACAGCATCGACATGGCCACAAGAAAGATGTCCGATGGGATGTTCCGGTGGAGAATGGGAACCGCTGAGATGGTCTTGTCCTTCGCGAGAACCCGTACCTGTTCTTCGCCGATCCCTTCGACACGGAAACGATCTCTGTACCACTCTCCTCTGGAAAGAAACTCAAACTTGCCGGCCTCGTTCTGTCCCACGAGGATGTAACCCAGCTCGAGGTTTCCAACGGCTTCCATGATCGTGTATCCGCTCTGGGCGAACCAGTCAGCTTCACCAGCCCGCAACGCCCCCACAAGGGCTGACCCGACGAGAAGGCATACAGTGACGAGCCAAAACCTGAATGTCACACAGACTCCTTCCGCCGGGAGATCCCGAGGATCTCAAGGCGAGACGTCCCCCTTTAAGGAATGCCCGAAACCGGTCCGTTGTTGATTATTTCGAAGAGATTATCAGGAGACCGATCGTTGGTGTCAATCGTCCGAACCTCGTTCCCAAGGTCGTTTTTGGCACCGTCCTCTCCTCCACGGCCTGAGGTCAAGACCTTTTGCGACACAATGGCCTAGCCATGACATTTTGACGTCTCCCTTGCCACCAACCGCAGGGGCAACGAAGCCACGGACAACGAGACGGGAACCTTGTCTTAGAGCGGTCTTGGGTCCAAACGCGGATTGGTGGCACCCGACTTGCGAGGTGGAAAAAGGTAGGCCCGACGGGCGTGGGGGGAAAGTCGAGGAGGACTATGGCTTTTCGAAAACTGGTGTTCCTGGTGTTCTTGGTTCTCGGGGGTGCCTTCTGTTTTTCCTGGCCGTCTCTCTCAGGTGCGCAGACCGTTGAAGGAACCAACCTGATCGCTGACGTCGTCGAAAAGGCGAGCCCCAGCGTGGTCAACATCGTGGCGGTCCAACAAATTCAACGTCGACAAGCGTTCTCGCCGTTCTTCGACGAGTTTTTCTATCGGTTCCAAGGACCGAACAACATCATTCCCCAAAAGGGTGAGGGATCTGGCTTCGTGATCGACCAGAAGGGGCTCATTCTGACCAACGATCACGTCGTGAACGGCGCCACGTCGATCCAGGTCAGCATGAACACGGGCCGAAAGTACAAGGCGGTCGTGAAGGGATCTGACCCTTCTCATGACGTCGCGATTCTGCAGCTCGTGGAGCCGGTGCAACCACCGCTGGGGCCGGACCAGGTCGCGAAACTGGGTGATTCTGACAAGGTACGGGTCGGGGAGTGGGTTCTCGCGATCGGAAGCCCGTTCTCTCTGCAAAAGACGGTGACCAAGGGGATCGTCAGCGCCGTGGGACGACATCTTTCCATCCAGGGCCGCCAGTACCTCAACCTCATCCAGACCGACGCAAGCATCAACCCGGGAAACTCGGGTGGACCGCTGGTGAACATGAAGGGTGAGGTGATCGGGATCAACTCGGCAATCAATCCGAATGGTCAGGGGATCGGCTTTGCCATTCCCATCAACCTGGCCCGCAAAATCGCCAACGACATCATCTCCCACGGACAATACCGTGGAACCTGGCTGGGTGTCCTGATTCGCCCGGTTTCCGCCGAGGAGGCCGATCAATTCGGGATGGGAACGACCGCCGGAGTGATGGTCCAAAAGGTGATCCCCAAGAGCCCGGCGGCAAAAGCCGGAATCCGCCCGGGGGACGTGATCGCGTCGTGTAACGATCACACGGTCGACTCGCCCGCAGAACTGCAGGAACGGGTTCTGGCTACTCCGGCCGGTCAGCAGGCGCGACTCTCCCTCGTCCGGGGAGGTCGGACAGAACAGATCTCAGTGACGGTCGAGGAGGCCAAACGCGCCGGCTCCGCGGAAGAGGAAGAAGAAGGCCCCAAGTCATCCGCCGGGCAGGGAACCATCGATAACTTCGGACTCGCGGTCAAGGAACTGACCGGGGGCGACCGAGGCCGGCTCGAGGTACCGGATAGCCTCGGAGGCGGAGTGCTCGTGTCTCGGGTCGAACCCGGCTCTCGAGCCCAGGCCCTGGGACTTCAAGAAGACGATGTCATCTTCTGGTTCAACCGGAGCACCGTAACCTCGGCCCAGGACTTTCTGAAGGTACTCAAAGGAGTCCCCTCCTCCGGAGGATCGATCTTCATGAAAGTCTGGAGGCAAGGGGCGCTGCTGCTTCTGCAGGCATCGTTCTGATTCTGCAGGCATCGTTCTGAGTCCGTCAGAGCAAGAAAAAAGGAAGACCCGGGTCTTGGCCGTGACCCCTTCCTGCACGCAGGACATCAACACACGGCACGTCAAAAAGAAGAATGGGCCGACCCCTCCGGAAAGGGATCGGCCCGAGGAATTCCAGAAAGTGTTACCTTTGGATTGCTAGCAACGCTCGACTTCCGAGAATGTGGCTTACGCTCATCCGGATAGAACGGCGGTAGCTGGTAGTGTGTCGCGTGTGGCGACCTATGCCGTGGCCGACATCGAAGGCAACACGAATGCTACGAAACCAATCGATCTGCCCTCTCTTCGAGGGGTTTCATGATGGCTCTTCCATGGAGCCCTTCCAAGAACCTGGATCTTCTCGAGATCGGGGCTCTCAGACTGGCACCAGACTCAGACACCTGCCTCCGGTCAACCTTCGCGGGTCATACGGACACTCACTACAACCTATCGGATGCTTCCTTGCGGTGTGTGAAGAGTTTTGGTCGAAAGGAGTGATACACTGTGGAACCTGAAGATTAAGGAGAAGACCATGGCCAAGAGAGTCATTTTCGAGCCTTCCCGGGCTCTTGCGGAGTTTCGCCTGCTCCCGGGCCTCACAATGCCCGAGTCAACCACCGGAACGATCTCGCTCCAAACCCACCTCGTGAGAAGCCCGCGGGGTGGATGCATCGATCTGAAGATTCCTCTCGTAGCTGCGGCCATGCAGTCCGTATCCGGCGTGGAGATGGGAATCGCACTGGCCCGGGAAGGAGGAGTAGCCTTCCTCTATTCTTCTCAGGCCATCGAGCAGCAGGCCTCGATGGTGAAAAAGGTCAAGCAGTACAAAGCCGGCTTCGTCAAGCCACTCACAGTCCCGCCCACGACACGAATCTCAGACCTGGCTCGGCTGATCCGGGAGCGCGGGTTCTCCACATTCCCGGTGGTCGACGAACGTGGGGTCCTTCTGGGGCTCATCACGAAAAACGATTTTGCCGAGTTTGCCCACAGAGAACTCGAGGTCAGTCAACGCATGATCCCGGTCAGCCAGCTCGTCGTAGGCGTCAACGTCACGAGCTTGCGCCAGGCCAACGAGATCTTGGTCGACAGCCATCAAGGAGTACTCCCCATCGTCGACGGAGAGTCGAGACTCCGTCACCTCGTCTTCCGAAAGGACATCGACGATCACCTCAAGCATCCCAATGAACTGGTGGATGAACGGAAACGACTCCTGGCCGCGGCCGCGATCAACACTCACGATTTTTCCGACCGGGTTCCAGCTCTTGTCGAAGCGGGCGTTGACCTCGTGGCCATCGACTCGTCGGACGGACACTCCTTCTATCAGAAGGCCTGCATGGACTGGTTGAGCGCACGACATCCCGACCTTCCGGTCATCGCGGGCAATATCGTCACCAGCGAGGGTTTCCGCTATCTGGCCGAGGCTGGAGCGGGCGCGATCAAGATCGGGATGGGTGGAGGATCGATCTGCATCACCCAGGAACAGAAAGGGACCGGACGGGGGTTGGGGACGGCGATCCTCGAGGTGGCGGGGGAACGGGACCGGTACTATCAGGAGACGGGCCGGTATCTGCCGCTGATCGCCGATGGGGGCATCGTCCACGCCAAGGACATGTCCATGGCGCTGGCGCTCGGCGCGGACAGCGTCATGCTGGGGCGGTACTTCGCGCGTATGGATGAGTCCCCGACCGAAAAGGTCGTCATCAACAGCCGCGTCATGAAGCCCTACTGGGGGGAGGGATCCGCTCGTGCCCAGCAGTGGCGGAGCGAGCGGTACGGACAGACCCTCTTTGCCGAGGGAGTCGAGGGCTACGTCGAATACGCGGGTCCTCTTCACGGCAACCTGCCGGAGACTCTGGCCAAGATCCGTTCCACGATGTCGAGCTGCGGGGCCGGGACAATCGAGGAGCTTCACCGAAGGGCCGAGGTCGAGGTCGTGTCGTCCCTCTCTATCCGAGAGGGACAGGTTCACGACATCTTCCTTCCCCCCACCGACCAATCGTACTTCTCCAAAAGCTGGGGACAGTGAGGAGGCAAAGTCCCATGGATACCCCCAAGGCACCGGGGCTCGATACAGATTTGGGCCACCGATGTTCTCGCACCGCCTTTGCATGGGCGGCCAGAACTTTTTCGCACCGTGAAGGACGGTGGGGCTCTGTGGTTTCGGATGTCCCCGGATCGTTCTGCAATCTGGTTTCGTACGGAAATGTCTCTATCGGAATCACGTCGGACGGCATCGGGACGAAGGTCGAGATCGCCGAACGTACGGGTGTCTACGAGACACTGGGGCACGACTTGGTGGCCATGGTGACGGACGATCTGGTCGCCAACGGGGTCGAACCGGCCAATCTCTCGAACATCCTCGACGTCGACCGGCTCGATCACGAGATCGTCGAACGGCTGATGCGCGGGCTCTACGAGGCGGCTCGGATGGCGCGCGTCTCAGTGACCGGCGGCGAGATCGCGGAGCTGGGACAACGGATCGGTGGATACGGTCAGGGCATGCACTTCAACTGGTGCGCCACGGCCGTCGGCTTCCTTCCTGATGGACGAGTGCCCATCACAGGGACCGCCGTGCGGCCGGATGACCGGATCATTGCCCTCTACAGCCCGGGATTCCGAAGTAACGGCTTCTCGCTGGCACGACGGATTCTATCCGCCAAATTCGGCGACGATTGGCACAGAGTTCCCTTTCAGGAGGACGAAACCTGGGGACAGGCTCTTCTCACTCCTTCCGTGATCTACGCTCCGGTGATCGTCGATCTTCTGGCCACCGGCATCCCGATCCACGGCATGGTCCACGTTACCGGAGGAGGCGTCCCCGACAATCTGGGCCGCATTCTCCGACCGAACGGCTTGGGAGCGAGACTGACCGATCTCTTTCCCGCTCATCCGGCCATTCTACGGCTGCAAGAGTACGGGGACCTGGACGAAAAGGACGCCTACCGCCAGTGGAACATGGCCAACGGATTCCTCGTCGTCGTGCCTTGCGAAAAAGAGCAGGAGTCGGTGGAGTGGCTCACCGGTCAAGGTGTCGAAGCGAGGCTCGCCGGAGTTGTCACCGACAGTCCCCCCATCGTCATCGAGTCTCACGGTCGCTGTCCGAAGACCCTGACGTACGAGAAGACAGGGAAGTGACCGGTGCGATCTTCAGCGCTTTGAGCGCGGCAGCAACGGCCTTCCGCCCTTCGCCTCGACCGTCGTAGACGTAGGCCAGTTGGCGCGTCCAGACCGTCTCGTAGATGAGACCGGCGGCGCCGCTCAATAAGAGGCAGACCAGAACTCCCACGACGAGCGGGGCCGGTGGGGCATCTTCGCTGGGGGCTGACATTACAGGTCACTCATCCGTCGAGCAGTCTAGCTTGGATTTCAATGCGGCACAAGGCACCTACCGCAGGGTTGGCCCTTCGTGGTACACTCCTGCGCCGAAAACGACCCCGGTCAGCCAAGCCGGGAAGGGCGCTCCACATGAACACCCAGAACCAGCACAGGGGGGCCGGAGCGTCCGGGACGGCCCATCCGCCCGCGACGCCGTGGCGAATCATCCGCACGCTCAAAACCTCTCTGCCCGACGGTTCGGGGCGGCGGATCGCCGCCGACGCCCGTTTGTTCCTTCAGCTCGAAACCGGCACAATACGGACCGCGAAGATCTTCCTGGTTCAGGTTTCTCTCTCGAGATCCCAGGTCGAGACGTTCGCGGAATGCGGTCTCAAGGACGGGATTCTCCACGAAATCCACTTCGATTCCGCCCCGGAGAGTCTTCGGTCCGGCTCCTTCATACTGGTCGCTCGCCGTCCCGGCGTGACCGATGACGAGGGCCAATCAGCACAGCGTCTTCTGGAAGATCTCTTCGGTCTGGGTGGCGATGGACGGCAACACATCTTCACGCAGGAGCTCTTTCTCCTGGAAAGGGCCCTCCCGGAACGGGATCTGAGACGGATCGCCGAGGGGCTGCTCGCAAATCCCCTGATCCATCACGTGGAGGTGGGGAATGGCCCTCCTTCGCTCGCCTATCTCCCCTCGGTCCAACTCACCGTACACGAGGATGAGCCCTCCATCGATCTCGACCTTCCGGATGAGCGGTTGGCCGCCCTCTCCCGAGCGCGGTGTCTGGCCCTCTCCGTCGTCGAGCTCAAGGCCATCCGTGATCACTTGAAGTCCCCGGCCGTCTCGGCCGCCCGCCGGCCGCTTCGGCTCCCGGACTCTCCCACTGAATGCGAGCTGGAGATCTTCGCGCAGACCTGGTCGGAACACTGTAAACACAAGGAGTTCGCCGGCATCATCCACTACCGGGATCTGGAAACAGGCCAGGACACCACGATCGACTCCCTTTTCTCCACGTACATCAAGCGAGCCACCTCAGAGGTCCACCATCGACTTCAAAGGTCGGGAAACGACTGGCTGGTGAAGGTCTTCAACGACAACGCCGGGGTCGTTCGGATCGACGAGGATCGACTCTTCGTCTTCAAGGTCGAGACCCACAACACCCCTTCCGCCCTCGATCCTTACGGCGGAGCCCTGACCGGAATCGTCGGCAACAATCGCGACCCGCTCGGGACAGGGAGAGGCGGCGCGCGGCTCCTGTTCAACACCGACGTCCTCTGTTTCGCGCCCCCTGACTTCGACGGAGAACTATACCCCGGACAGTTACACCCAAGAAAGATCTTCGCCGGCGTCCGCCAGGGGATAGAAGACGGCGGCAACAAGTCCGGCATCCCAACGGTCAACGGAGCCATCGTGTTCGACGATCGGTATCGGGGCAAACCTCTTGTCTACTGCGGAACCGCCGGAATCCTGCCCGATAAGCTCGCAGGCCGATCCTCGTGGGAGAAAGAGGTCGCCCCCGGCGATCAGATCGTGATGACCGGTGGCCGCGTCGGCAAGGACGGCATCCACGGAGCCACGTTCTCCTCCGCCGAGATCGACGAACACGCTCCTGCCACCGCGGTCCAGATCGGCAGTCCCATCACCCAGAAGCTGATGTCCGATTTCCTGGAGGAGGCTTGCCGAAAGGGTCTCGTCAAGTGCACGACCGACAACGGCGCCGGGGGGCTCTCCTCCTCGATCGGCGAGTTGGCATCCCTGTCCGGGGGCGCCAGGGTTCAGCTCGAGACGGTCCCTCTCAAGTATGCGGGTCTCAAACCCTGGGAGATCTTCCTGTCCGAATCCCAGGAGCGGATGACTCTGGTCGTCGAGCCGCGTCATTGGGAAGAGCTCAGCCGCGTGGCCGCCCACTTCGAGGTGGAGGCGACGATCATCGGGGAGTTCACGGACGACGGTCATCTCGACGTGCGATACGGTGAGACTCGGGTGGCCTACCTCTCGCTCGAGTTCCTCCACGACGGCGTACCCAGGAAGACTCTTCAGGCCGAGTGGAGTCCCCCGCAGCTTACGGCTCCGGACCTGCCCGACCAGGCGGACGCAGGAGAGCTCCTCTTGAAGGTGCTGTCCGGCTTGGACGTTTGCTCCCGGGAGGGGGTCATTCGTCAGTACGACCACGAAGTCAAAGGGCGCACCGTGGTGAAACCTCTGATGGGTGAAAACGGCAAGGCTCCCCAGGATGCCGCGGTCATGCGATTCGATTTCGACAGCTATGCCGGGGTTGCGGTCTCGTGCGGGATTCTCCCCCGGTACGGAGATCTCGACGCTTATCACATGTCGGCCGGCGCGTTCGATGAGGCCGTGCGGCAGATCATCTCAGTGGGCGGGCGCCTTCCCGATCCGGAAGACCCCAGTTGCCGTTTCTGGAGCGTGAACGACAACTTCTGCGTCCCTGACTCTGCCTACGATCCGGAGACCAACCCCGACGGGAAATACAAACTCGCCCAGTTGGTCCGGATGTGTCAGGCACTCTACGATATGTCGGTGTTCTTCGGCATCCCGATGACGTCCGGGAAAGACAGTATGAAGAACGATTTCCGGCATGGTCGAGTCAAGATCTCCGTGCCTCCGACCATCCTCTATTCAATGGCGGCGAAGATCGACGATGTCCGCCGCTGTCTGACTTCCCAGTTCAAGCTTCCAGGAGATCTGGTCTACGTTGTCGGGTCGACGTACGCGGAACTGGGAGGTTCCGTGCTCCTGAAATCCTTCGGTCAGTTGGGCGACCGGGTTCCCGTTGTCCGGAAAGAGGATGCCCGACGGCGATACCTGGCCCTCTCGGACGCGACAACCCAGGGACTCTTGGCCTCCTGTCACGACCTTTCCGACGGGGGACTGGCCGTGGCGCTGGCTGAGGTGGCCTTTGGCTCCGGACTGGGTGTCGATCTCCGGATTCCGGTCGGCAATCTGACGCTCCTGGAGGCGCTTTTCGCGGAGTCCCACTCGAGGTTCGTCGTCTCCGTGGAGCCTCGACACCGTGACCGCTTCGAGCGAATCGTGGGCAGCGACGCCACCCTTCTGGGAACAGTCACCGTTGATCCGCGATTCGTCGTACGCCACGGGGATCGGCCTGTCATCGATCTGGCGGTGTCGCAGCTTCTGGCCGCCTGGGAGAGAGGTCTCCATGTGTAGCGCCAAGATGAATGACTCGACCGAGGACGTGAAAGTGTTGGTGCTGAGCGGTTTTGGGATCAACTGCGAGGAGGAGACGGCGGCCGCCTTCCGGCTCGCCGGAGCCAGTTCCGCCATTCATCACGTGAACGACCTCTTTGAAAGGCGTGTCACGCTGTCAGAGTTCGACATCCTGGCCCTTCCGGGGGGGTTCTCGTTCGGCGATGATCTGGGATCGGGCCGGGTGCTCGCCAACAAGATCCGGTACAAACGGATGTCCGACGGACAACTCTTCTTCGATGAGATCGTCCGATTCATCGGAGAGGGCGGGTTCATTCTGGGGATCTGCAACGGGTTCCAGGTTCTCGTCAAGACCGGGCTTTTGCCCAACGTGTCGGGATCGTTCAGCCAGGAGGTCACGCTCTCTTCGAACGATTCTCTCCGGTACGAGGACCGGTGGTGCCGAGTGGCCAAGAACGCCGCCAGCAAGACCCCATTTCTCGATGGGCTCGACCTCCTCGAGCTCCCGGTAAGGCACGGCGAGGGCAAGCTCGTGACTGCCGACAATCGAATCCGCAAAGAGATCACGGAGCGAGGGCTCGCCTGCCTTGCGTACTGCGACGCTTCGGGAAGACCGACCATGGAGTACCCCGCCAACCCCAACGGCTCCGAGATGAGCTCTGCCGGCCTCATCGATACGACCGGTCGCATCCTTGGAATGATGCCACATCCCGAAGCCTTCCTGAGCCTCTTCAACCATCCGGACTGGCCGAGGATCCGACGGATGGAGCCCGACCGGGGCGAGGAGGGCCAGGGCTTGGCGATCTTCCGGAACGTCGTTCGTCACATCGAACGTTCTCGCGGTCTACGGCTCGACAGAGCCTCCCGACCCACCGACTAAGAGGAGCCATCGTGATATTGATCAAGCGGGCGCTGCTGAGTGTCCATGACAAGACCGGTCTGGTCCCTTTGGCCAGGACGCTTTCCGAGATCGGGTGCGAGCTCATCTCCACCGGCGGGACCCGTAAGGCCTTGGAGGAAGCGGGCCTCTCCGTGACCGACATCTCGAGTGTGACGAAGAACCCGGAGGCCTTCGGGGGCCGTGTCAAGACGCTCTCATTTCAGATCTGCGGAAGCCTCCTGTTCGACCGGAAGAAGGATTCCGCGGAGGCCAGTCGCTTGGGGATCGAACCCCTCGATCTCGTCGTCTGCAACCTCTACCCGTTCCAGAAGGTCTGGGAACGCGGAGCATCGCTTCCCGAGCTGATCGAGGAGATCGACATCGGCGGAGTGACGCTCATCCGGGCGGGTGCCAAGAATTTCGCCGGTGTGGCGGTCGTCGTCGACCCGCAAGACTACGAGTCCATCGGCAAGGAACTGATCTCCACCGGCGGACGGTTGGCGCTCGAGACCCGGCGTCGATTGATGCGTAAGGCGTTTCACCACGTCGCCGACTACGATGCGGCGATCTCGGTGGCCATGGATCAGCAGGACGGACAGGAGAGCCTGAGGCTTTCGTTCACGGATGGCGCTCCGCTCCGATACGGCGAGAATCCGCACCAGAAGGCCCGTGTGTACCGGAAGTCCTCGTCTTTCGCACCGTTCGTCGCTTTACAGGGCAAGGAGCTCTCGTACAACAACTACCTCGATCTCCAGTCCGCAGTGGACACGGTCGCCGGCCTTTCCCGACCCGCCTGCGCCGTGATCAAGCACACGAATCCGTGCGGAATCGCCGAAGGCGACTCGTTGAAGAGGCTGCTCGAGGTGGCCTGGGAGGGTGACCCGACGTCGGCGTTCGGCTCCGTCATCGCCTTCAACCGACCCCTGGGAGAGCACGATCTGGCCTGCCTGGAGCTCGACCATACGGACAAATCACGCCGCAGGTTCGTGGAAATCGTGGTCGCGCCGGAGTTTTCAAAGGAAGCTCTCTCCTACATGGCCCATGCGACAAACCTTCGCGCAGTGGTCCACACCCGGCAAGGATCGGCCACCGATGTCGATCTGCGACTTCTGGACGGTCTCCTGCTGCGACAGGACCGAGACAGCGCCGCCGAAGAGAGTCTCTCCGACAAAACCAACCGGCCCGTGGATCCATCGATCTCCGGTCTGATCCGGTTCGGCATCAATGCCGTCCGGCAGGTGAAGTCCAACGCCATCGTGATCGTGCGTGCTCTCGCGGACGGAACGTTCCAGCTTCTGGGGATGGGGTCCGGACAGCCGAACCGGGTGGACTCGGTCCGGCTCGCGGTCCGAAAGGCTCGCGAAAACTTGGAGAGGGAGGCAAGGGACCAAGCGCTCTCCATGGAGACCCACGTAACAACCGAGCTGACGCGGGCGGTGCTCGTCTCCGATGCGTTCTTTCCCTTTCCCGACTCCATGGATGCCTGCTCCGAGGCGGGCGTCCGGACCATCATCCAGCCTGGCGGCTCGATCCGTGACCAGGCCGTCATTCGCCGGTGTGACGAACTGGGGCTCTCCATGGCCTTCACCGGTCGGCGTCATTTCAAACACTAGAACAAAAACCAACACTAGAACAAAACCAATGCCTGGAGACTTGTGGAGCACCGTACCAGAAACCGGAGGCGATGAGACATGAGAGCGTTTTCCCACTTCACCACTCCACAGCTCGCGCACCTGCATTCCGGGAAGGTCAGGGAGAGCTTCCGGCTGGATGAGGGCCATCGATTGATCGTGGTCAGCGACCGGATCTCCTGCTTTGATCAGGTCTTGAAGACACCGATCCCGGACAAGGGCGCTGTCTTGAACGGGATCGCCGCATACTGGTTCGATGCCACCCGATCGATCTGCCCGAACCATTTTCAAAAGATGGTCGATCCCTCGGTGAGCGTCGTCCGAGAAGCTCATCCGATCAAGGTCGAGGTGGTGGTCAGGGGGTTCTTGACCGGATCGGCGTGGCGCAAGTACGAAACAGGCAAACGGACGTTCTCGGGAGTGACCGTTCCGGACGGCCTCTCGAAGAACCACAGGTTCCCCGCGCCGATCCTGACGCCAACGACCAAGGAAGAATCGGATCGGGAAATCACGCCCGACGAGATGATCGCGCTCAAGCTCGCCACGAAGAAGCAGTGGCAGGAGATGTCACGAGTGGCGCTGTCGCTCTTCTCGTTCGCCAACGAAGCCCTCGCGCCTCGGAATCTGATCCTGGTCGACACGAAGTACGAATTCGGTCTGGTCGAGGGGCAGCTCGTCCTGATCGATGAGATCCACACCCCTGACTCGTCCCGTTTCTGGTATGCCGACAGTTACGCCCACGACCCCTTGTCGGTACGCTCTCTCGACAAGGAGTTCGTGCGTGAGTGGCTCCTCGATCAGGAGAAGTCCACGGGGATCAGGCCTGATGCCCTTCCTGAAGACGTCATCGACGAGGCGCGGCGTCGATACCTGGAGATCTTCTCCGTGATCACGGGTCGGTCTCTGGCCTCGTCCGACCAAGAGGTCGACGTGGATCACAGAATCTACACGAATCTCTGCCGCTCCGACCTCATCAAAGACGGCTGTGTCGCCCTCGTGATGGGCTCAGCCGCAGATCTTCCCCATGCCAAAAAAATCGCGGCCGTTCTGGAACCCTACGAGGTGGGCGTGGACTTCCGGGTCGTGTCGGCCCACAAGAATGGCGAACAGATCGTTTCGTTCGCCCGGGAGTACAATCACGCGGTGGAGCCTCTCTGCGTGATCGCGATCGCGGGTCGATCGAACGGGTTGGGGGGGGCTTTGGCCGCGAACCTGGCGGTCCCCGTGATCAGCTGTCCCCCCTTCCGGGATCACGACGACCTGCAGATCAACCTCAACTCCTCCATCATGATGCCATCGAAAGTACCCGCGGCGGTCGTCGTCGACCCGGAAAACGCGGCGCTCGCGGCGCTTCGCTGTCTCAACCTGCACAGACTCAAGCAGCGCTTCTTCTCCGAAATCGTTGCGATGAAGACGTCTCTGGAACAGGACGATCGGAGGGTTCGAGGTCGGTGATGGAGGGAATCTTCGGAAATGAGTCCGACAGGGTCCTGGGAGGTGAAGGACGATGAAGCCTTTGGAATTCGCTCAGAAGGCCTCGCTCGATGCGATCTCGCCGATCGATGGGCGGTACCGGGAGCACCTGGATCCGCTCTCGTCGCTTTTCTCCGAGCGGGCATTGATTGAGTCTCGCTGTCGGGTGGAACTGTCCTGGGCCCTCGCGCTCGAGAAGACCGGGATTTTCCCGCCCCTGACCCAGTCGGAGCGGGACCGGATCTCGAAACTCCGGGAGTGCTTCGGCGAGCCCGAGGCCGTGGCGGTGAAAGAGATAGAGGCGCGAACCCGGCACGACGTCAAAGCGCTCGAACTGTTCCTTCGGGAGAGGCTGGCGCTGGTCAACCCCAACCGGATCCACTTCGGCCTGACCAGCGAGGATGTGAACAACCTCGCCTATTCGCTCGTGCTCAAGGAGTTCGTCAAGAGTCACCAGATCCCGGCTCTGAAGAGGCTCTTGGCACATCTCTGTCAATGTGCGGGGGAGTGGGCCGATGCCCCGTTTCCGACGAGGACCCATGGGCAGCCGGCGACTCCCAGCACGGCCGGCAAAGAGCTTTCGGTCTTCGTGGCGCGACTCGCCCGGCTGTGGAAGAAACTCCGGAACTTTCGATTCAGCGGAAAGTGCAATGGCGCGGTGGGCAACTATTCGGCCATGCACGCGGCGTTTCCCGGGTTCGACTGGCCGCGATTCGCCCGCGACTTTGTTGCCGACCTTGATCTGGAGCACAATCCGATCACGACCCAGATCGAGGACCACGACGTGTGGGCGGAGTACTTCAACCTGACGCGACAGGTCAACAATGTCGTTCTCGACCTGGACCAGGACATGTGGAACTATCTCCTTCTGGGTTTCTTCATGGAAGAGGCACGCAGTGGGGAGGTCGGCTCGTCGACCATGCCTCACAAGGTGAATCCGATCCGCTTTGAAAACAGCGAGGGGAACCTCCTGCTGTCGAACTCGCTTCTTGCATTCCTCTCCGACAAGTTGTGCCGGTCGCGGATGCAGCGTGATCTGTCCGATTCCACGGTCTCGCGCAACATGGGAGTGGCCCTGGCCCACTCGTACCTGGGCCTCACCGAGACGCTGACGGGTCTGGAACGGGTGCGACTCAATGCAACACGGTGCTTGGCCGAGCTCCGGCAGAGTCCGTTCCTCCTGGCTGAGCCGGTCCAAACGATCCTCCGGACCGTCCGGTGCGATGATCCTTACTCCCTTTTGAAGGAACTGACCCGGGGCAAACCCTTTGACGAAGAACGGCTCGGTTCGTTCGTCGAGGGGCTCGATGTCGTTCCGGAGATCCGGGAGCGACTGGCCCGTTTAAAGGTGGAAGAGTACGTCGGAGAGGCCCCCCGCCTGTGCCGTGAAACCGTCGAGACCACCCTTCTCGACTTGGAGCGTTTATGAAGATTGCGGTTCTTGGCTCCGGCGGCCGCGAAGAGGCGATCGCCTGGAAACTGTCCCTGTCGCCTCGCGTCAGCCATGTCTACTCACTGCCTGGGAACGGCGGATCCCGGTGTCGCCGCTCCATCGATCCCTGCGACTTTCCGGCGATCATCTCGTTCTGTCGGGAGGAGAAGATCGACCTGGTGGTGCCCGGTCCGGAGAAGCCGTTTTCCTGCGGGATCGTGGACGAGCTCTCGAAAGCCGGCCTCTCGGTTGTTGGACCCGATCGTCGAGCGTCTCTCCTGGAAAGCTCGAAGGGTTGGGCCAAGGATTTCATGGTGCGCCACCACGTCGCGACCCCCGGATTCGAGCGGGTGAAGGGGTTTGACGAAGCCAAAGCGGTCATCGAGCGGATGAACGGATGGCTGGTCCTCAAATACGACGGCCTCGCGGCCGGCAAAGGGGTCTTCGTCTGCGGGACCGTTGCCGAGGCTCTCGAGGCGCTCTCGACGATCACACGATGTTTCGGTTCCGACTCTGAGCTGGTGATCGAAGAAAGGCTCACCGGCTGGGAGGTCTCAATCATCGGTTTCATCGATGGAAAGACCATCCGGCTCATGCTCCCTTCGCAGGACCACAAACAGCTGTTGGATGGCGACCGCGGCCCCAATACCGGTGGGATGGGTGCTTTCTGCCCCGTGGCAGCGTGTAACGACGTCCTCATGGAACGGATTTCGAGGACCATCGTTCAACCCACCCTGTCCGGTCTTCGTCAAGACGGTCTCTTCTATCGGGGACCCATCTACTTCGGGCTCATGGTCACGTCCGAAGGACCCCAGCTCCTGGAGTACAACGCGCGACTCGGCGACCCGGAAACCCAGGTTCTCATGCCCTCTCTTGCGACCGATCTGGCAGAGGTTTACTTGGCCTGTCTTGCGGGCACTCTGGATCGGCTGCAGCTCGAGTTTCACCCCGGTTTTTTCGTGGGCGTCGTCCTGGCCGCGCGCGGCTATCCCTGCGCCGTGTCGACAGGTGACGAAATCCAGGGGCTCGGAGACGACGGATCCGAGGCCCTGGTGTTCCACGCCGGAACGCGGCGGACCGACGATCGACTGGTGACCTCCGGAGGACGAGTCCTCACGGTCGTCGGTCACGGCGAAACGCTGGAAGAGGCCCGACGAGCCGCCTACAAGGCCGGAGAGCAAATTCGATTCACGGGGGTCCACTTCCGTCGCGACATCGGTCGCCGAGGGGATAAGCCAGGGTCTCGCAAGACCCGGATCGCGGTCTTCATCTCGGGCCGGGGCTCGAACATGGAGTCGATCGCCGCCTCGACCCGGGGAGGAGTCCTCTCCGACTGTTGCGAGATCTCCGTCATCCTCTCCGACCGTGCCGAGGCGGCGGGCATCGACAAAGCCAAGAGCTTGGGCTTGCCGACTCTCATCGTTCCTTCCGTCGGGAGATCCCGGGAGGACTTCGAGCGAGAGATCCTCGAGAGACTCGATGCCTTCGCCCCCGATTACGTCGTGCTGGCCGGATTCAAGAGGATCCTCTCCCCGTTGTTCGTCAATGCCTTTGCCGGGCGGATCATCAACATCCATCCGGCGGATCCGGAGGCTTTTCGCGGCCTCAACGGCTACCAATGGGCATTCGATTCGGGATTGAATGAGACGTTCGTCACGGTCCACCTGGTCGATGCCGGCGTCGACACCGGACCGATCCTGGCGAAATGCCCGGTCGATCTGGCCGGTGTCACGTCCATCGAGGAAGTGGAGCGACGCGGGCTCAAGACCGAGCACTCCTTCTATCCGAAGGTTCTGGCCGATCACTTTCGGTCGAACACGGCCAAACCCGGTCCGGTGAGAACGTCGAACGGGAAAGACTGAAGTCGAAGAACAGACAGGTGTGACTCCATGAATCAGATAGTGATCCTCGATTTCGGCGGACAGTACGCGCATCTGATCGCCACTCGGATCCGGAGCCTGGGCGTGTACACGGAGATCAGGGCGCCTGAAGGATTCGATCCTCGCCAAGAGCCGCGGGTCGCTGGTGTGATCTTGTCGGGCGGTCCCCATTCGGTCGCGGAACAGGATCATCCGACGATTGACTTCGACCCGGCAGCAGCCGGAGTCCCAATTCTGGGACTCTGTTACGGACACCAACTCCTGGCCCAGCGGCTGGGTGGCCTCGTGGAGGCCGGTGGAACGCGAGAGTTCGGTTCCGCCACGGTCCGATGCGAGGAGAGCTCCCCCCTGTTCGCGAATCTTGGCGAGGCGATGCGGGTCTGGATGAGTCACGGGGATCACGTCTCGAAGCTTCCACCTGGCTGCCGGATCATCGCGTCCACGGAAGACCTTCCGGTTGCCGCCTTCGAGACCTCTGACCAAAGGATGTTCGGGCTGCAGTTCCATCCGGAGGTGACCCATACGGAGAAGGGGATGGAGATCCTCGATCGCTTTCTTTCTCTCTGCGTGTCCGAGCGCCCCTGGAACGCGGGGCTCTACCATCGCACGATCGTCGATTCGATCCGAACCACGGCCAACGGCAAGGAGCTTTTCCTGTTTCTGTCCGGTGGGGTCGACTCGCTCGTGACTCTCGAACTGTGCCTGGAGGCGGTCGGGCCGACTCGAGTGAGGTCGGTCCACGTGGACACGGGCCTGATGCGAGAGGGCGAATCGTCGGAGGTGGTGGCGCATCTGGCCAAGCTGGGATACGACCGGATCGACGTCGTTCACGCGGAAGAGGCGTTCCTCTCGAGCCTTTCGGGGGTCCACGATCCTGAGGAGAAGCGCCGGATCATCGGTAAGCGGTTCGTGACGATCATCCAGCAGGAACTCGCGCGGATGCCCGGGCAGATCGACTGGCTCCTTGTCCAAGGCACGATCTATCCGGATCGGATCGAGAGTGGAGCGACCTCCAAGTCGGCACGGATCAAGACGCACCACAACCGGGTCGCCGAGATCGAGCGGTTGATCGAGCAGGGGCGGGTCCTGGAGCCGCTCAAGGATCTCTACAAAGACGAGGTCCGACTGCTGGGCCGTGAACTGGGTCTTCCCCCTGCCCTCCTGGACCGCCATCCGTTTCCTGGGCCGGGTCTGGGGGTCCGCATCCTGGCCTCGCCCGTGGACCGTCCGGAGGATGGGTACGATCGTGAGATCGGAAAGCTGCGAGAGTTGCTGGGTCGCCAGGGACTCGACGGAGCGATCCTTCCGGTCAGAAGCGTGGGGGTCCAGGGCGATTCCCGATCGTATCTGCACCCGGTCGCCGTATGGACGCGAGACGGGACGTTTCCGGGGTGGGATGTTCTCTTGACCGTGGCACGGCAGGTGGTGAACGACCTTTCGACCGTGAACCGGGGGGTCTACTCCCGCGGGCCCCTGAAGAACATCGCCCTCGTCCGTGAGGACGTGAATCGCGATCGGGCCGACCGGCTCCGGAGGATCGACGCCATCGCGCGGGAGCGGACCGATCATCTCACGGAGATCTGGCAGATGCCGGTGATCAGCCTTCCGGCGCGAGTCAACCAGGACAACGCCAAATGCCCACTCTACGTGGTGCGCCCCATCGTGTCTCGGGATGCGATGACGGCGGACGTGTTCCGGATGCCCGAAAACGACCTGGCGGTCTTGCTCGACGCCATGGAGGCCGTGAGCGGACGGGGTACGATTCTCTACGACGTCACCTCCAAGCCGCCGGCCACGATCGAGTGGGAGTAGGCTCTGCCTCGCGTCCGTGCACCGTGTCAGAGATCGTTTGCCGATCCGATGACGAGTGACTGGCGTCCCGGTCCGTCGTCGAGTAGATCCCACCACGTCGTGGTCAGCTTCCGGAGAAAAACCCGGTCGTGGCTCACGAGCAGGAGGCCGCAACGACAGGCGGAGAGAGCTTCCTCGAGACACTCGATCGACGGGAGGTCCAGATGGTTAGTCGGTTCATCGAGAACGATCAGATGAGGACGCCGGGTGATTCCCAGGGAAAGCAGCAGCTTGCGCAGCTCTCCGGGGCTGGGCTGTTCGGTGGTGAGCAATCGTTCGGGGCGTGAGCCCAGACGGCTGACGTAGGTCATCAGTTCGCCCAGCCGTTCGTGGCCGAGCTTGCGGATGTCCCGAAGGACCGAGGCACCGGTCTTCCGATCGATTTCCTGCGGCATGAACACGACTCTGTCGGGTCCGAGTTCGATCCCAGACAGGATCTGATTGACCAGCGTGCTCTTGCCGGCACCGTTTGGCCCTGTGAGGGCCACCCGATCCAGAGGACTCATCAGCAGATCCGGATGGATCAGCCGTCGATTTGTGCCCATCGAAATCGTGGCCGCGGGCATCCGGAAAAGCAGATCGCGACGGCACGGTTCGCCGCGCAGCTCGACCCCAAGCGTGGACTCCTTCGTCACCCGTGTCTGTCCCAGTTTCTCGCGCGACTTTTCCAGTCGTCCGCTGAGTTGATCGAGAAGTCGACCCGCTTTCCCGTCCTTGCCCGTAAGGATCGCGAGTCTGAGCCGTCCCCTTCCATCCTTGTCTTTCGGGTCGAGATGTTTCCCGGATCGCATGCGGTCGGCGCGGTCAGCTTCCCGTCGTCGATCCGAGGCCACATTCTGGAGCCGCCTGACCTCCCTCTGAAGGGTCTCGTGGGCCCGCCGGGTGGAGTCCCTCTCGCTCTCGACGAGCTCTGTGGCTCGAGAGTATCCTCCCGGCCGTACCGTGGCCCGCCCCTCCTCGATCACGATCGTCCGTTCGCAGAGCCCATCGAGCAGTTCACGATCGTGGCTGACCAGGAGACCAACCCCCGCGTACGACCTGAGCCCCTCGACGAGCTGGTCCCTGGTCCGGCCGTCGATGTGGTTCGTCGGCTCGTCGAGCGCGAGCACGTCCGGCTCTCTCCAGAGAGCCGTCGCGATCTGGGCACGTTTGCGCTCGCCGTGGCTGAGCGTCTCCCAACGGAGCACCCAGTCCGGGGCAAGCCCAAAGCGTCCGGAAAGCTCGTGCGCGGTGGCGTCGGTGGACGCCAGGAATTCGTACAGATCCTCAGGAGGGAAATCGGTCCTCTGCTCGCAGTAGATCCGCGATCCCGTGGCGACCACGGAGCCTCGGGTGGGTTCGAGTACGCCGGATGCGAGTAGAAGCAGGGGCGTCTTGCCCGCGCCGTTGACTCCCACGACGCCGGTCCATCCTGTGGGTACGTGGATGGAGAGATCCTCGAAAAGGTTGGCGGGTGAGGACTCGTACGAGAAGGTTACGTCCTGCAGACGGAGTGCGGGCCTGGCCATCAACGGTCTCCTTGTGAAGGACTCGAAGGAGGTGAGCGGCCAAGGAGTTGATGGGGGGCCGCGCAAAGCCTCGTCGGACAGGAGCATGCCGGATGGTCACCGTGACCGAGGGCAGCGGCTCCGATGGAATGGGGTCCGACCTAGAACCTGCGCATCTCCGTGGTCCTCTGGACGTAACGAGTGGGGTGGTGACTCAAGTCTAGGGACAGTTTGGGAGAACGTCAAGTGCGAGGCTGAAGCCCGAACTTCCGAACTTGGGTGCATGTCTCGTGGGTGCCTCAATGTATTGATCCAAGTGCATGTTGAGGCCGGTGGAGCGGGTCGGATGTCTCTTCTCTTGCTCAGACAGTCCTCGCGGCTGAGACAGCCGCTGTGGAACTCGCATGAGAAGAGACATCCGACCCGCTCCACCTCACAAAAGTTGCCACCCGCCAGACATGCACCCTCCGAACTTGGGAGACTTGTGTAACCGCCCATCCGGGTAATATCCTAGACATAGACTGCCGGACGCGAGGATGGCGGAACTGGTAGACGCGCCAGACTTAGGATCTGGTACCCGAAAGGGTGTAGGGGTTCAAATCCCCTTCCTCGCATTACAGCATCAGGAGCCTTTTTTGGTAGGGCTATATCGGTATCGGACATGCTACTGGAAGCGAACATCGGCACCCAGACAGAGATGGCGCGTGCCAAAGAGGAGAGCAAGGGCCTCGGGCTATTCATCCGATCGCTGGTCGGTCTGGATCGGGAGGCCGCAAAGAACGCCTTCGCGGACTTCCTCAGGTCAAACGGCAAGCCAGCCTCGGCCAACCAGATCGAGTTCATCAACCTGATCATCGAACACCTGACCCATCACGGTATGATGGAGCCCTCGCTGCTCTATGAATCGCCGTTCACGGACGTGAACTCGCGAGGGCCAGAGGGCGTGTTCAATGATGCTCAAGTAGAATTCTGGTCACACGACTGGCGGAGATCAGGGAGAGGGCGGCGGCGTGAAGTCGAGGCCTCCAGCATCCCCGCACCGGGAGAGGGAGACACCGGAGTTCGCATGATGTACAACCTGTTGATCTCCGGTGACGAGACGGCCTGGGATGAACTGATCCAATTGCGAGTGGAGGATTCTGTACCATAGAAGTCGATCGGCTGTCCTTCCGCGTGCTGCGCGTATGAGCCCATTGAGGGGCTCCAGAGCAGGGAACAGGTGAAGACATTGTGACTCCCTCCGAGAACCAGACCGAGGTGTACCCCCGCGCCCCCCTCATCGAGGCGGTGTTCGAGGCCCGCTTCCCCGGTGAGCCCAAGATCGAGTGCCAACGGGACCAGTTCTTCGACGCCATCCGGACCGAGTACCCGCACGTCTTCGTGCCATCGCTCCATTTGGGATCGTTCCCGGCTCTGTCGCCATATCACTTCCGGCGGAGTGATGGCTCAGCCGAAGTCCTCGTCGCCCTCAACCGCTTCGCGTTCGTTTCCCGGAAGTACGTGGGCTACGCCGACTTCCGCACTTCCTCTCTCGACCTCTTCAGGAAGTTCCAGGCGCTCTTCAAGATTGGTCCCGTGAACCGCACGGGTTTCCGGTTCGTGAACGTGATCCCGTTCACCAGGGAGGCCGGCCTGATCCCCATCGAACGTTTCCTGAATCTCTCCTTGCAGCTCCCCCCTGGCCTGGAGTCCAAGCCGGTCAACATCAGCTTGGTCTTCACCACCGAGCTCGACGGCGGCCAGCTCACCACCAAGCTGGAGGCGGTCCAGGACGAGACGAAGACCCAAGAGGCCCTGGTGCTGGACTTCGACTACGCCAAAGTCCAGGACCTCACGTTCGACAAGGTGTCGGAGTACCTCGACGAGAGCCACGCCGAGACCAAGCGGTTCTTTGAGTCCTTGATCACCCCCGGCTTCCGGGAGTGGATGCGCGGAGAGGGAGGAGAGTGATGAGCGCAACTGCACTGGATAGCTACCAGATCCGCGAGGAGCGGCTGAGCGAGAGGCCCTGCCCGTGGAGGGAAAGCCGCCCCCGCCAGATCGACACTGGCGAGCCGACCCCCATCCCCGAGTTCCTCCGACGCGCTCTCCGCAGATCGGCGCCGGTCCCCATCTGGTCGGTTCCTGCGGCAACCGGCCGGAAGAGGGTACTCAAGCGCCCGCTTGCCGTCCACATCTATCGAGATGGCGATTTCGTCTTCGCCGCCAACGAGGAGCTCGTCATCATCGGTCACGGGACGAGTCCGGATGAGGCCGTCGCTGATTTCGTCGGCCACGTGCTGCACTTCGCCGAAGAGTACAGCCAGCTTCCACATGACCGGGTGACAGGCGATGCCGTTCGGCTCAAGGCCCTGTTCGCGGACCTATTCGAGGAGTAGGGCGTGCAGGTTGATCGAGACGAAATCGAGGCAGGTCTCCCGAAGAAGGGCTTCATCCGGCAGGACTCCAGGCACCGCTACTTCTACCACGAGTACCAGGGGAAGCGGACGGGGGCTTACACCTACACCTCCCACGGCAGCGGCTACAAAGTCTACGGGGACGCGCTCCTGAAGATGATGAGGACGCAGCTACGTCTGGACACCGCCCGGCAGGTCGTGGATCTGGCGATGTGCCCGTTGTCGCAGACCGACTACGAGAAGATCCTTAAGGACAAGGGAGTGATCGAGGAGGAGTCGGACGAGGGGAAGTAGGTGGCCTTGCAGTCCACCCAAATTCGGTATTCTTGCCTCTTGTCCTCAGTCTGGCATGCCAAAGCGTTGACGAACTTGTCTCGCTCCAACGAACTGCGACAGGAGGTGAAAGTTCTTGCGCTCGTGCCGAACTCTTCCTGCGACTATGGCAGGATGAACGCCCAATGAATTGGCGAGATGGATGACGGCAGTTGGCGTCGGTCGATCGCGAACAGCACTAGCCTCCCACGCTGTCCTCGGAATGAGAGCTTCTTCAGCCCACTCGTCGGCCTGTAGTTCTTTCTTGTCCGGTGTGCCTTCAAGGTTACGCAGAGTCAGATCGTCCAGAAACGCCGCATCTCCATCGACATCCATCTGGCGGCCGATATGCGCAAGTTCGTGAAGCAGGCAGAACCAGAAATTGTCCAGTCGGTCATGGCGCAGCGTCAGCGCGACAACGGGAGTTCCATCGCCAAGCTTCAGCGCCGCGCCATCCAGGTACGTTTTTGAGAGGTGACGGACAATGACAAGTACGATTCCGTGCTTCGCCAAGAACTCCTTTGCCAAGCGCGGCCCTTCCTCGAGCCAGCTGAGGCGTGCAAGCTCCCTCAGGAACTCGAGCGTTACGGTGCCTCGTTGATAGGGCACCGATGGGCGTTGCTCTTCCGCATCCGCCAGCACCTTCCAGCACCACGCCTTCAACGCGTATGGATCCGTCTTGGCGTTGGCTCGTGCTGACAGCGTCTTTCGGTAGAGCGGCACCGCGGCAACTTCTGAGCCACCAGCTCGAACGATCAGGTTTCGCATGATCTCTTCAGCCCCACCCTTCGCATTTCCTCCAGCCGGGAGCCAGCCAAGCTTCGTCATTTCGCCGATCGGAAATCTTTCCCAGTCGAGGTCATCGTCCCCATCAAAGGTTGCTCCAACTTGCTGGAGGAGCACTTCGGCCGGAATTCCCAAGTGACAATGAAGAGCGCGAGCCATCGGCATGGTCAGGTGACGCTTTCCCGACATCACCTCGGACACTTTCGCTCTGCTGCCGATGAATGGGATCAGGTCGCGATGAGAGAGACCGGCCTGTTCCAACCTGAACTCGATTGCGGCGATGGGGCTTGGGAACCCCATCGGCACGGTCTTCCCTTCGTAGAGCTCCACAAGGTCAGTCAGGACATCGAGCTCTTCGCCCTCGGGAGTCCGGGGTGCGGCATCCATGAGAGCATCGATCCGGGCAAGCGCAGCCTCGTAGTCTTCCACTGTGCGGATCGGCTTTAGAGCACACATTGGTCACACCTCCTCAACGTTGATCCGATCGTACTCCGCGTGTGTGCCAACGAATCGGATGTAGACGACGCGGTAGGGATAATTGATCTTCACAACGAGCCGATAGTCATTTCCCTTCAAGTTAAAGACCACGCGATTGTCTCCGACGATGCTTGCGCTTCGGTATGTTGATCTTATCTGAGCAGGTGACTCCCAATCGCCCAGTTCGGCTTCGCGGTACCAGGCAAGAAGCGGATTTTGAGCGAGAGGATGCCTCTCCCAAAAGCTACGGAGCGTCTTTCTTGAAATGACTCGCATGGCTAGATCCGCTCCCACATGACACATAAGTAGTATGCTCCCAAAACGCTGGAGAGTCAAGTTGGCCTCCGAACCCAAATCCTTCACCTCATTCTGGGAAAAACCAGTGATCATGAGAATTTCGATGACATAGACTTTCACTTCCCTGGACCCCAGATGTGCCCCGGATGCAAGAAAGAACGAAATCACCGCGACCCCCCACTCGACATCACCGTTCCAAAGGTGGTGGGGGCCCCCTGAGGTGTACAGAGAAGTACATTGAGGAGCGGCGACGAGTTCTGACGCAGCAGACGGGGCGCAGATGAGGGATCAGGGTCCCAGTCCACGCTGGCGAAGAGCTGGGTCCCGGGCTGCTCGCCCAGATCCGGCGAGACCTCGAACCCTGTCTTGGACGAGGGTGGATGGACGATGACGAAGAGTCGCGGTAGTTACTCGGTGGTGTACGAGCGAGACGGTGACGGATGGTGGGTTGCTTCCGTTCGTGGCGTGCGAGGATGTCACACCCAGGGGCGATCGATCGACCAGGCCCGCAACCGCATTCGGGATGCTCTGTCCCTTTTCGTGGATGACGCAGAGGCCGCAGAGCTCGTGGACGAGATCCGGTTGCCTGACGATGTACAGCGGTCGGTCGAAGAATTTCTCGAGGCAGACCGCCAAGTCGAGGAAGCTCAGGAGACCAAACGCCGTGCGGTCTTGTCGTTGGCAGGGTGGGCAAGTCGGAGAGACGCCGCGCGGATTCTTGGGATGTCTCACCAGAGGGTACAGCAGTACGCCAGTGGTGGCGGCCGGAAGCAGGGCAAGAGAAGGCGGGCGGCATGACGTTGAGGCCACGCCGTCACGCGTGCCTCTTCCGTTGAGTGAGCACTTCTCATCCAGCAGCTTCTTGAGCCGGCGAAGGCGTGGAGCGGAGTCCACCCTTTCCCGCTCAACCCTCACGGGCGCCGTCTGGAGCGTGTGAGAGGGCGAGGGTGGCCTGGGGGATCCCGCCTTGTGAAGCGTCAGGGCTCATCCCGGTTCTCCTCCTGTTCCAGGTGCCGACGAGCAAGGCTGCTCGTGGAACCGATCACGGACAGTTTGGACAGCGCACACCCACACCTGTAGGCATACGGCTGTCGTCTGGTGGGGGGACGCTTGCGAGAGCGAAGTCGAGCGTGCCTCGTCGGATCACGGTTTTTCGACTGGCTTGGCTTGCTCGGCCGATGGAATCGTCCACCCGCTGTCCTGCGGTGTCTTTCGACTCACCCGGGCTGGATCCGTAGACTCACATCAAACCCGCGAGCGCGGGTGAAAGGACGAACGGTGCCAGAGCAAGACCGTGATTGCGACAAACCGGCTGCCGTCTCGACCTCGCACGGCGGGCCATCCACCAGAAGTGGAGACCGAGTTGCCTGGTGCGGTCAGCCGCCCCGGGCGATCTGGAGAAGAGCAAAGACGGGAAACTCTGCGTGTCCTCAGGGGGGAGCGTGCGTGGCCATCGTACGCGACCTCCCCGAAGGCGGGATGATGGTGATCGCCTGGGTCAGGACCACGGCGGACGACACGCGTCCGGCAGACGATGACCTGCACGTCTCCCTGATCGAGCACGCCCCCGAGCTGCTTGCCTGGCTTGAGAAGGCGGCCCAGTTGGCCAAACAGCAGGCCCTGGGTGGAGAGGACGTCCCGTCCCCGACCGCCTGGGGCTGGCTGGAAGAGCACGCGAGCTCGCTGATCGCCAGGGTGATGGGCGGCCTGCCGCCCGCCTGACCGCCTGCGCCTGCCCCTCCACGGAGCAGAGAGCCTGCGGGCCACCCGCGGATCTCTGATTGACCCCTTCTCAGCCTCGGACCTGTAGATCGGCGGGATTGCTCCGAGATATGATGCTTCCGGCCCTGGATCGTAGTGAGCAGATCATCTCGGTGGCCCACTCCCGATTCCACCCATGAGACTCGTGGCAGCGATCGGCCCGAGCCCGGACGCGACCTTGCTTTCCGGGCTCACCTTGGAGGCTTCGCTATGCTGACCGGTGACCTGCGCAACCAGATCGACCGGATCTGGGACGCCTTCTGGTCCGGGGGTATCTCCAACCCCCTTGAAGTGATGGAGCAGATAACGTACCTGCTCTTCCTTCGCCGTCTCGATGACCTCCAGACCCTGGAGGAGAACAAGGCACGGCGTCTGAACAAGCCGATCAAACGCCGAATCTTCCCGACCGGTAAAGATCCCGAGGGCAAGTCCTACGAGGACCTCCGGTGGTCCCGCTTCAAGAACACCGAGTCCCGGGAGATGTTCAAGACGGTTGAAAGGCACGTCTTCCCATTCCTGCGGACCCTCGGCGGCGATGACTCCACCTACGCCTACCACATGAAGGACGCGAGGTTCACGATCCCGAGCGAATCGCTCCTCGCGAAGGTCGTCGAGATGATCGACGAGGTGCCGCTGGAGGACCGGGACACCAAGGGCGACCTGTACGAATACATGCTCAGCAAGATCGCCACGGCAGGCGAGAACGGCCAGTTCCGAACGCCGCGACACATCATTCAGTTGATGGTCGAGATGACCGCGCCGACGCCGACCGACGTCGTGTGCGATCCGGCGTGCGGGACGGGAGGCTTCCTGGTCGCTACGGGTGAGTACCTGCGGAAGCACCACCCCGAGATCCTCAGGGACACTAAGCTACGCGAGCATTTCCACCACAAGCTGTTCCACGGGTTCGACTTCGACAAGACGATGCTCCGGATCGGAAGCATGAATATGCTCCTGCACGGGGTGGAGAACCCGGACATCACGTACCGCGACTCCCTGGGCCAGGACCACGCGGGCGAGGAGGAAAAGTACTCGCTGGTCCTCGCCAACCCACCGTTCGCCGGGTCGCTGGACTACGAGAACTGCGCGAAGGACCTGCAGCAGATCGTCAAGACGAGGAAAACGGAGTTGTTGTTCTTGGCGCTGTTCCTGCGCCTGCTCAAGCCCGGCGGGCGAGCGGCGGTGATCGTCCCCGACGGCGTGCTCTTCGGATCGAGCAAGGCGCACAAGGAGCTGCGCCGGATGCTGGTCGAGGACCAGAAGCTGGACGCGGTCATCTCGCTACCGGGGGGCGTGTTCAAGCCGTACTCGGGTGTATCCACGGGCATCCTGGTGTTCACCAAGACCAACTCCGGTGGGACGGACCACGTGTGGTTCTACGACGTGGAGGCAGACGGGTGGAGTCTGGACGACAAGCGGCAGGCTCTCTTGCCGGATCAGAAGCTGGGTCCCACCCCGGCCGAGGCGCTGAAGGATGAGGAGCACGCCAAGAACAACCTGCCCGATGTTCGCGCACGCTGGAAGACACGAACCTCTGCCGAGCGCGAGCGGAAGCGGACGGACCACAGCTTCTGCGTGCCCAAGGCGGAGATCGTGAACAACGGCTACGACCTCAGCATCAACCGGTACAAGGAGGTCGTTCACGAGGAAGTTGAGCACGCACCGCCACAGCAGATCCTCGCAGAACTGGCGGCGATCGAACGTGACATCGAGCGGGGGCTTGGGTCGCTTCGGGAGATGCTGAAGTGAGCCTCGCGGAGCCCTCTGTTCAAGCGTACTGGCCATCACTGCGACTCGCAGATGTCGCCGACATCGTCTCGGGTGTCACCAAGGGAAGAAAGCTCGATGGCCGCGCCGTTGTAGAAGTGCCATATCTCAGTGTTGCCAACGTCCAGGCAGGGTTCCTTAACCTGAGCCAAATCAAGTCCATTCCAGCGACAGCTGACGAGATTGAAAGATATCGGCTGGCATCAGGTGACATAGTGGTGACTGAGGGCGGTGATCCTGACAAGCTCGGACGCGGATGTATGTGGTCGGGAGAACTCGATCCCTGCATCCATCAGAACCACATCTTCCGTATTCGCGTTGATCGTGATCGAGTGATCCCACAGTTCTTGGCAGCCTATCTTGGCACCCAGCCTGCAAAGACCTACTTTTTGCGGGCGGCCAAGCAGACGACAGGCATCGCTTCTATCAACATGACTCAGCTTCGCGGGCTTCCCGTCCCCCTCCCGCCCATCCCCGAGCAGCGGCGAATCGCGGCCATCCTGGATCAGACTGACGCGCTGCGGGCGAAGCGGCGGGCGGCACTGGAGAAGGTGGGAGACCTGGCGCCGTCACTGTTTCTGAAGATGTTCGGAGATCCCATCGCCAACAGCAAGAAATGGACACTGAGCACGTTTGCTTCTGCGGGGCGCGTACAGCTTGGCCGGCAGCGAGCCCCGAAGTACCAGACGGGGAAGTTCAAGCGCCCCTATGTCCGCGTGGCGAACGTGTTCGAGAACAGAGTCAACATTTCAGATCTGCTCTTCATGGACTTCGATGACCGGGACTTCGAGTCCTATCGATTGCAGCACGGGGACATCCTCCTAAATGAAGGGCAGAGTACCGAGCTGGTTGGACGACCAGCGATGTGGAAGTCGGAACTGGAGGACTGCTGTTTCCAGAACACTCTGGTCAGGTTTCAGCCGGACCGCAACCAGATCACTCCCGAGTACTCCCTGGCGTTGTGTTTGAGGTACTTCCGAACGGGGGTGTTTGCGAAGATCAGCAGCAAGACGTCCAACGTCGCCCACCTTGGTGCTTCACGCTTCGCGAGGCTTCCCGTGCCTCTTCCTCCGCTTGAGTTGCAGAGAACCTTCGCAGAGCATATCTCCGGCATTGAGGAACTCCGGGCCAATCAAGATCAGTCTCTTGCCAAGCTCGACGCCCTCTTCGCCTCGCTCCAGCACCGTGCGTTCAAGGGGGAGCTGTAGATGTCGAACTTCGCCTTCCTGAAGCCCGAGTGGCCGGAGATCCACGAGGCCGCCGCCAAGGCCGAGGAACTGGCGTACACCGACCCACGGGCCGCTTGCTTCTATGCCCGCCGGGGCGTGGAGATGGCCGTGTACTGGCTCTATCGCCACGACCAGAGCCTGTCGCTGCCCTACCAGGATCATCTGGCGGCGCTGATCCACGAGCCCACGTTCCGTCAGACCGTGGGCAACAACATCTTCACCAAGGCCAAGCTCCTGAAGGACCTCGGCAACCAGGCCGTCCACAGCACCCGCCCGATCCGCCAGCTCGATGCCGTGACGGCGGTCAAGGAGCTGTTCCACATCTGCTTCTGGCTGACCCGGACGTATGCCCATGGCCCGAAGCCCGCCGATGGTGTCGCGTTCAACCCGAACCTCCTGCCGAAAACATCGCCGATCCCGCCCCAGACCCTGGCCCAGCTCCAGGCTCTGGCCGCTCAGCTCGCCGAACGAGACGCGCGTCTCTCGGAGCTCCTGACCGACAAGTCCGCTCTCGATGACGAGCTGAAGAAGCTGCGTGAAGAGATCGCCCAGATCAAGGCCAAGAACGCGGCCACGCCGGACGAGCACGACTACACCGAGGCTGAGACCCGCGACTACTTCATCGACCTCTTGTTGAAGGAAGCCGGTTGGCCCCTGGACAAGCCCCAGGACCGCGAGTACGAGGTCCAGGGGATGCCCAACACCCAGGAGAAGGGCTACGTCGACTATGTCCTCTGGGGGGATGACGGCCTGCCGCTGGCCGTGGTCGAGGCCAAGCGCACGAAGAAGGACGCCCAGAAGGGGCAGCAGCAGGCGAAGCTCTACGCGGACTGCCTGGAGAAGAAGTTCGGCCGGCGCCCCTTGATCTTCTACTCCAACGGCTACGAACACTGGTACTGGGACGACACCAAGTATCCGCCCCGCCCCGTGCAGGGCTTCTTCAAGAAGGTCGAGATGGAGTTGGCCATCCAGCGCCGAGCCTCTCGCCGCCCACTGGCTGATGCGCAAGTGGACGCCAGGATCGTCGAACGGTTCTACCAGACCCGGGCGATCCGCCGCATCACGGAGGCCTTCGAGCGCGACCACGAACGCAAGGCGCTGGTCGTGATGGCGACCGGGGCCGGGAAGACCCGCACGGTGGTCGCCCTCTGCGACCTCCTGATGCGCTGCAACTGGGTCAAGCGGGTTCTCTTCCTGGCCGATCGCAACGCCCTCGTGCGCCAGGCGGTCAACGCCTTCAAGCAGCACCTGCCCACTTCATCGCCGGTGAACTTGGTCTCCGAGAAGGAGGGCGTCGGACAGGTCTATGTGTCCACCTACCCGACGATGATGGGGCTGATCGACGAGGCGAAGGATGGCCAGCGACGCTTCGGTGTCGGCCACTTCGACCTCGTCATCATCGATGAGGCTCACCGGTCCGTCTACCAGAAGTACCGAGCGATCTTCGAGTACTTCGACTCGTACCTGGTGGGCCTGACCGCCACGCCCAAGGCAGAGATCGACCGCAACACCTACGGCCTCTTCGACCTGGAAACGGGCGTTCCCACCGACGCGTACGACCTCGACGACGCCGTCAAGGACGGCTTCTTGGTGCCGGCCAAGGCCGTGTCAGTGCCGCTCAAGTTCCAGCGGGAGGGTATCCGGTACGACCAGCTCGCCGAGGACGAGAAGGATCAGTGGGACGCTCTGGAATGGTCCGAGGATGGAACGGTGCCGAACTCCGTGGACGCGGAGGCGGTGAATAAGTGGTTGTTCAACAAGGACACCGTCGACAAGGTCCTCGAACATGTGATGATCCGGGGCCAGAAGGTCGCGGGAGGTGACCGCCTCGGGAAGACCATCATCTTCGCCAAGAACCACGCCCACGCCCTGTTCATCGTCGAGCGTTTCGATATCAACTACCCGCACTATGCCGGTCACTTCTGCCGTGTGATCGACAACCAAGTCGACTACGCCCAGTCTCTGATCGACGACTTCTCCCGGCTCGACAAGGCCCCGCACGTCGCTGTGTCCGTGGATATGCTGGACACCGGAATCGACGTCCCCGAGGTTGTAAACCTGGTGTTCTTCAAGCTGGTGCGATCGAAGACCAAGTTCTGGCAGATGATCGGTCGTGGTACGCGCCTCTGCCAAGACCTCTTCGGTCCCGAACAGCACAAGGAGTTCTTCTACATCTTCGACTACTGCCAGAACCTGGAGTACTTCGCTCAGGACCCAACGGTCACGGAGGGCGCTGCCGGCGACTCTCTCAGCAAGCGCCTCTTCACGATCCGGTTGGACCTGATCGGAGATCTCGACAAGAAGCGGGCCGGCGGTGTGTCATCCGAGGCCGAACAGCAGCTCCGCGTCGAGACCGCGTCCTGGCTGCACGAGGTGGTGGCGGGGATGAACGTGGAGAACTTCATCGTCCGGCCGCACCGCAAGATGGTGGAGGAGTACTCGAAGCCCGAGCCGTGGAGCGAGCTGCCACCCGAACGCGCTTGCGAGCTGAGCCAGCGAGTTGCCGCCTTGCCCAGTTCGTGTGTCGACGAGGACGTCGAGGCCAAACGCTTCGACTTGTTGATGTTCCGGCTGGAACTCGCCCTGCTACGCGCACACCCCACCTTCCAGAAACTCCGCGACCGGGTGAGATCCATCGCGGCGCTCCTCGAAGAGAAGTCAGCCATTCCGATGGTGCGCGACCAGATGGCTCTCATTCAGGAGGTCCAGACGGACGACTTCTGGCAGGACGTGACGGTGCCAATCCTGGATGCCGCCAGGAGGAGGCTCCGGTCCCTGGTCAAGCTGATCGAGAAGGCGAGCCGCAAGCCGGTCTACACAGACTTCGAAGACCTGCTCGGGGGAGAGACCGAGGTGGAGTTGCCCGGCTTCGGCGCTGGTGCAGACTTTGAGCGCTTTCGCGCCAAGGCCCGGCGGTTCCTGCTGTTACGCCCCCCGCATCCCCCGGGGCCCGGCGCCGTTTCCGGTCACTTTATGTCCGGGACTT
>Ga0074195_1001174_pt1 | contig 39186 bp, 31 predicted proteins | sample EPASupsiteHSE623_FD_64525 | JGI IMG/M metagenome (GOLD analysis project Ga0074195, IMG submission 64525) | Bioremediated contaminated groundwater from EPA Superfund site, New Mexico - Sample HSE6-23 | ecosystem: Environmental > Aquatic > Deep subsurface > Groundwater > Contaminated ...
GGAAGGTCCCCCAAGGATAAATTCATTGTTAAAGACTCAATTACTGAAAATACAATATGGTGGGATGGCACTATTAACAAACCAATAGAACAAAATGTGTGGGCCGATTGTAAAGAACTTGTTCAAAATCAACTTTCAGACAAAGAGACTATTTATGTAGTTGATGCTTATTGTGGCACAAACGAAGATACTCGCATTAAGGTACGTTTTATAATGGAAGTAGCATGGCAGGCGCATTTTGTGACTAACATGTTTATCCGTCCGTCAAAGTACGAATTGGACAATTACGGCGAACCCGATTTTGTGTTTCTGAATGGTTCAAAAGTAACAAACCCTAAATGGAAGGAGCACAATTTACATTCAGATGTTTTTGTACTATTCAATCTCACTGAGAAAATGTCTGTTTGTGGAGGTACATGGTATGGTGGAGAGATGAAGAAAGGGATATTTTCTATGATGAACTACTATCTTCCACTTAAAGGAATAGCATCTATGCATTGCTCGGCAAATGTTGGAAATGAGGGCGACGTTGCAGTATTCTTTGGCCTATCGGGTACTGGCAAGACTACTTTATCTGCCGACCCAAAAAGATATCTCATTGGTGACGATGAACACGGATGGGACGAACATGGAGTTTTCAATTATGAGGGTGGATGCTATGCAAAAACAATCAATCTTAGTGAAGAAAATGAACCGGATATCTGGAGAGCAATCAAGAGAGATGCACTTCTGGAAAATGTTACTGTAAATCCCGATGGTTCTGTAGATTATGCAGATGGCTCCATTACTGAGAACACGCGTGTTTCATATCCAATCTATCACATTAACAAGATAGTACTTCCATCAAAAGCCGGTCATGCAAAGAAGATCATATACCTTTCTGCTGATGCCTTTGGAGTTCTGCCTCCGGTTTCAATCCTGGACAGAGATCAGGCCCAGTATCACTTCCTTTGCGGTTACACATCAAAATTAGCCGGAACGGAGAGAGGTATAACAGAACCGGTTCCGTCGTTCTCCCCTGCATTCGGAGAAGCATTCCTTACATTGCATCCAACAATGTATGCACAGACACTTGTTAAAAAAATGGATGAACACGGTGCTAAAGCATATCTGGTAAACACCGGATGGAACGGTACAGGAAAAAGGATCTCAATAAAAGATACACGTGCCATTATTGATTCCATTATTGAAGGCACAATTGATCAGGTTCCTACTGTCAAAATCCCTATCCTTAACCTTACAGCTCCGCTAAAACTGAAGAACGTATCAGAAGGAATTCTTGATCCAAGAGATACATATGCAAATAAGGAGGAGTGGACAGAAAAGGCTAAATCACTGGCTGCAAAATACATAAAGAATTTTGAGCAATACTGTGACAATGATGCTGCAAAAGCTCTTATAGCTTGCGGACCTCAGTTGTAATAAAGAGAACGAGGGGACGCATATTGTGTACCCGACAATGACCTGACAAACGGGAATTGACAGATATAATACTGACAATTTCCGTTTTTTTATATCAGAATTAAAGTTAACATTTGCATATCAAAAGATATTGATTGTGTAATTGCCTTTATGGGTTTTGCAAATGAGCATTTGGGAACCCACTCTGTAAACTGAGTGTAAAAAAACAACAAGCAAAACCGATAATTTTAAATAAGCTCAATCACGGTTTTGCATTTGTTTTTTAGCGAAGTGAGCAGAAAGTGGGTAAACGCGGTGCACAGCCCATAAAGGCAAATACACATCAAGTTGGAACGAGATGTAAAAAAGAAAAATATTAATAACTTTATAAAAAAAATGAAATGAATAAAGTAACATTAATTTTTGCAGCATGCGCATTGTTAGTAAGCTGCAATAACCAGGATGAAATGAAGTTAAAAGAAATCATCAGTCAGACAGAGAGTTCTGTAAGGCCTTTGGCCAAAGAGGCAAATCTTGCCTATTGGAATGGTACAATTACCGGGGATACTGCGGAATTCAAAAAATATTCTGATGCTAACATCAAAATAACACAGATTTTCTCTAATACGGAAACTTTTGCATCTTTAAAAAAGATAAAAGAGAATGGGAAAATAAAAGATTCTCTTTTGAACAGACAACTAACTATCCTTTATAACTCATATCTGTCAAATCAGACAGATACAACCCTTCTGAATGCCATTATAAACAAGACAGCAGCACTTGAACAGAAATATGCAGAATTCAGGGCCAATTATAAAGGCAAGGATATTTCTGACAATGAGGTAGAACGTATTCTTCAATCATCAAATGATAACAAGGAGCTAATGGATGTATGGATGGCTCACAAGAACATCGGCACCCATGTTGCAACGGATGTAATAGAATTAGTCAAGTTGAGGAACAAGGTTGCAGTCTCTCTGGGGTTCGACAATTATCACACAATGTCACTGGAACTTTCCGGTCAGAATCCGGAAGAGATCTCTTCACTTTTTGATGAACTAGACTCTTTGACCAAAGGTACTTTTGGTAAGTTGAAAGATGAAATGGATTCTGCTTTTGCAATAAGATACAAAGTAAAAAAGGAGATGCTGATGCCTTGGCATTTTCAAGGAAGGTTCTTTCAGGAATCACCTCAGCTATATCCTGTTGATCTTGCCAAATATTACAAAGGAAAAAATCTTGAACAGTTAACCACAGATTTCTACACAAGTATTGGCTTGGATGTGAGTAAGATTATGTCAAACAGCGACTTATATGAAAAACCAAAGAAGAATCAACATGCATATTGTACAGATATTGACTCTGATGGTGATATAAGGGTTCTATGTAATATCAGTGACAATGAGCAATGGATGGGAACAATGCTTCATGAATTTGGTCATGCTGTCTATTCTCAAGGACATGATATACCAGAAAATCCATACTTACTGAGAAACGCTGCACACACATTCACAACCGAGGCAGTAGCAATGATTTTCGGCCGTTTGTCACGTAATCCACAATGGATGAAACAAAGCCTGGGAATTCCGCAGGAGGAGATTGACAAGATTGCAGATGATTGCAATAAGTCCCTTAAATTGCAGCAATTGGTATTTAGTCGCTGGGTACAAGTGGTTTACCGCTTTGAAAAAGCTATGTATGCCAACCCCGAACAGGATTTGAACACTCTATGGTGGGATCTTGTTGAGAAATATCAGATGCTGAATCGCCCGGAAAACCGAAACTCACCTGATTGGGCAAGCAAGATTCATATTGCACTTTATCCTTGTTATTACCACAATTATCAGCTGGGAGAATTATTTGCTTCTCAGATGCATTATTATATTGTAAATAATATCTCTAAGACCGGTGATTTCAAAAATGAATCATATATTGGAAATAAGGAAATCGGCACATGGATGACAAAAAACATTTTTAATGCAGGCATGAAGTTTGAGTGGAACGAAATGATTGAGAGAGCAACAGGAGAAAAACTTACAGCAAAATATTTTGCAGGACAGTTTGTAGATTAAATATCAACACAACCCAATAAGAAGGCGCTTCAAATATCTGATGCGCCTTCTTTATTAATATCACCAATTGAATAATGAAACATACTTTTCCTTGGCAGGCATGATAACCTGAGTCCTTCTCCTACAGTAATCCCAATCTCAGATAATGAATCAAATGCAGCCTTATATGCAAGATCTGGAGTATTGTTGTTTTCACTCAGATGACAAAGGAACAAGGATCTTAAATCAGGATGATATATCTTTTTCAATGCTTTTGCCGTCTCATTGTTGCATAGATGTCCCCTTCCATTACTGATTCTTTCAATAAGCACCTTTGGATATCTGCCGCTTACAAGCATTTCATAGTCATAGTTTGATTCTAGTATCAAATGGTTGGCTCTCTTTGAATAACTGATTATTTCATCAGTTATCTTTCCCGCATCTGTAATAAGAGTAAATTTCTCACCAAAAAAGTCAATGTGAAAACCAACAGTGTCCGTAGCATCATGTGAAACATCAAAAGGAGTTATCTTGACACCCTTGTAATCATATTCCTTATCTTTGACAATAATTCTGCGGCAATCAACAAGTGTTCCTCGTGTACAAGGATGGTATAAAAGAGAATTATGAAGTTCTGCAGTTGCCCATACAGGAATTCTATAACGTTCTGCAAATGACCCAAGATGCTTCACATGATCAATATGGTCATGTGTAACCAGGATCAGGTCAATAAGTCCAATCTGAATATTACATTCTGCTAATCTCTTTTTTATCGTCCTTACTCCTACCCCCACATCAATCAAAATGGAAACAACCCCATTTCCTATGTAGTAACAATTTCCATTACTTCCGCTTGACAGACTTATGAAATTGATCATAACACAGATCTTATCTCAGTTTCCAAATCACTCTCCTGTGTAGCCAAAAGCGTCTTATAGCCCAACAATGATGCTGAATATAAATTTGCCGGTCCATCATCTATAAATAGAGTCTCGTCTGCTTTTAGAGATGCATCTTCCAATACTTTAGCAAATATTTCCACATCTGGTTTCGCCATCTTCATTTGATAAGAGAGAAACATCCTATGGAAATAGTCGTTCATTGTCATGCCCGATGATTCAAAAAATGGCTTAACTGCCTTAATCGCAATAGGATTTGTATTACTTAACAAGAAAACATTGTAATTACTTTTCAACTTCATGATTGTTTCCAGTTTCTTTGCCGGAATTTCAACCAGAAAATCAGACATCGCCTTATCAATTTCTGAATCTGTCACATCATTTTTTATATTCTGTCTTATAAAAGACCTGAATCCATCTTCGGTCAGGAGTCCCAATTCAAAATCCAGAAATGGTCCCTTTTGAACAAATTCGTTAAGAATATTTCCAAAATCTTCAAATCCCAATTTTCTGAATGACTCTATGCAGGCATTTTTATCTAATTTTACAATTACTCCCCCTAAATCAAATATTATATTTTTTATCATATCAATCTTAAAAATTATATGGGTATTTATAAATACCATTTTCTGTTATTATACCTGTAATATTTTCTGCTCGTGTAATGTCAAAAGCGGGATTATATACCTTCACTCCCTTTGGAGCGACTCTCAATTTAAACATTGAATCGGTCACCTCATAAGAGGGCCTCTCCTCTATTATTATCTCATCACCACTCATACAAGCAGTGTCAATAGATGAAGAAGGGCCCAAAACATAGAATGGTATTCCCTTGTTTTTTGCAATAACGGCAAGACCGGCGGTGCCAATCTTGTTGGCTACGTCGCCATTTTTTGCTATTCTGTCACATCCGGTGAACACTATATCTACCCAACCTCTCTCCATTACAGAATATGCCATGTTGTCGCAAATTAAGGTAACATCAATTCCGTATTTCATGAGTTCGAAAGCAGTCAGCCTGGAACCCTGCAATAAAGGCCTCGTTTCGTCAGCATATACTCGTAGATTGTATCCGGCCTCCTTTGCAAGATAAAGAGGACCTAAAGCTGTACCAAGTCTTGATACTGCAATATGGCCGGCATTGCAGTGTGTAAGCACTCCCATCTCAGGTTTCAAAAGTGTCAGACCATACTCAGAGATGGACCTGCACATTTCCACATCTTCTGCCTTAATTACTTCTGCCTCTTCAAATAAAGATTTTAACAACTCATCTACTGTTATGTCCGGAAGCAACAATCGTGATATTAATTTCCTTTCCATTCTTTTAAGCGCCCATGACAGATTCACAGCTGTCGGTCTGGATGAATTAAGTCTTGATATCACCTCAAGTGTCTTTATCCGAAAACTATCTACACTTAATGACTTCTCTCTGTTCATTATTACACAAACACCAAATGCTGCCGCAATTCCTATTGCAGGGGCACCTCTTACCTTAAGAGTATAAATTGCTTCAAAAATTTCATTCTCATCATTCAATTGAAGAAAGACTTCTTTAGCCGGAAGTTGAGTTTGATCTAAGATAACCAGGAAAGATTTGTCTGAGGAAAGGTCGACCGAATCGTATGGAAATGACACTTCCATTACTTGAAAAATCTCTTTTTAAGCTCGTGTAACTGAGTAAGCTGCTTGTAGGAGAATTGTCTTGGAACAGCTTTTCTTGAATCAATCAGATGTGATATTTTGCAATGAGCTTCAACAATTTCTGTCCTCCAGAATGCATCTCTGATACTCTCTCCCCAAGTAAGAAGACCATGATTTTGAAGAATAAGAACATTTTTCCCTCTGGATAGAGTCTCTACTTGTGATGCTAATTCGTCTGAACCTGGCAGAGAATATGGTGCGAATACCAGATCGTCAATCCATATTATAGCCTCCGGACTCAAAAGCTGTGTGGGAAAATGATCTGTATATGCATATGAACATGTGTAAGGCGGATGTGAATGAATAACAGACTGAGCAGATGGATTAGCTTTGTAAACAGATAAATGAGACGATATTTCTGAAGTTACATTGTTCTCACCATAAAGTTGGACTCCATTTTTGTCTATAATTGTCAGATCATCAACAGTCAAACCTTTTTTTGTATATAACGTTGGAGTTGCAACTATCAAAAACTCCGAGATTTTTAACGTAATATTTCCCCCGTTTCCTTCAACAAAAGCTTTTTGCCATAGAAGGTCTGAGTAGTAACATACACTCTCTGCTTCCGGATAATATTTTTTTGGTATTGGAGGCATAATAGTTATTTTGATTATAAATTGGTGACCAAGTTAATAAATAATTGCGACATTTTTTCTGCCGCCTTATTTGCAGCAACAATAACATCGTTTCCATCATTGACAAAGTCTTCCGCAAAGGAAAAAGCTTCGTTGGTTATCACTGATACTCCAAAAACGGGAATGCCTGAGTGTCGGGCAACAATAACCTCCGGCACAGTAGACATGCCAACTGCATCTGCTCCTATCTTAGAAAAAAAACCATATTCTGCAGGTGTTTCATATGTAGGGCCGGTACCAGCCAGATAAACACCCTTTTGCAAAGGTATTTGAAGATTAAGAGCGATTTCTTCTGCTTTTTTTATCAAACCAAGGTCATATGGCCTTGTCATATCCGGGAACCTCGGACCAAATTCATCAAGATTCTTCCCGATAAGTGGATTTGGCATTAAATTGATGTGATCCCTGATTATCATGAGATCACCTACCCGGAATGAAGGGTTCACACCACCCGCAGCATTTGAGACAAAAATATAGTTGACTCCAAGTTGCTTCATTACTCTGATTGGTAATGTGACCTGATCCATGCCATACCCTTCATAATAATGGAATCTACCTTGCATTGCCACAACAAACTTGCCCCCAATCTCACCTGCAATAAGATTCCCTTTATGGCCTATTGCTGTTGACTGTGAAAAATGAGGGATAGTAGAATATGGGATCACAATTTTATTATCAATCTTTTCTGCAAGCTCACCAAGTCCGCTGCCCAATACAATCCCTACAAATGGCATCCTCCCGGAGATTCTTGATTTTATAAATTCTGTCGCTGAATTGATTTTCTCTATGTATTCCATAATTAGTGTTTTTATAATAAATTCAAATATAGCTTATTAGCCATACGAAGAATTTCCTGTTCACCTTCAATTATTCTGTTTTCCATTAATATATTACCATCGCATATAACAGTATCTACGCAAGAACTATTTGCAGAATAGATAAGGTTTGCCAGAAAATTTATATTTGGAGTAAATGCAAAAGAATTTGTGTCTATGATTACCAAATCTGCCAGATAACCCTCTTCTATTACTCCACATTTAATTCCAAGCGATTTACCTCCATTAACAGTTGCAAGCGAAATGAGTTCATCAAGAGGTAATTCTCTTGGGTCTCCCCTCCATGCTTTCTGTACTAATGCAGTTGTTTTCATGGTCTCAATCATATCCAGATTATTTGATGAGGCGCAACCATCTGTTCCAAGAGAAACTGTTATACCCGCATCTCTGAACTCATTATATCTGAATTTATAGCCAGAGGCTATTTTAAGATTTGAATTAATATTATGGACAACTTTCACGTCTCTTTTAGCAAGCAGCTCAATATCTGCATCATCCATCCACAAACTATGGGCCGCAATCATTTTTGAATTAAGCACCCCTAACTGTTCAAGATAAAAAGTAGGGCTTACCCCATGAAGTGCTACTGACTTTTCGTTTTCTCCCTTAGTTTCTGAGAGATGAATGTGGACAAGAAGATCTCTCTTTTGAGCGAATTCACTGGCCCATACAATCATATTTCGTGAAACACTATACGGAGCGTGCAATCCTATCGCAAATTTATTTCTGCTGCTCCACGTGCCGGACAGTTCATACATTTTTTCACACTCATATTTAATCTTTTCTGAGTTAGATTCATCCAGAAGATCTAAGATGACGTAGGGCTGGAAAGATCTCATACCCATTTCGTCAGCAGCTTGTACTGCATAAGGAAGACTCCAGTACTGATCATTGAAACAAGTTGTTCCGGATTTTATCATCTCCAGACAAGCAAGCTTTGTTCCCCAATATACCATCTCGTCTGTAAGTTTTCTCTCTGTTGGCCAAATTTTTGTCTCTAGCCACTCAGTAAGAGATAAATCCTCACCAATGCCTCTCATTAAGGTCATGGCTGCATGAGTATGCATATTTACCAACCCCGGTATTACTGATCGTCCATTTCCATTAATTATTCTATCTGCCTGAAAATCTATGTTTTCAGAAATTTTGTCAATAAGATTGTCTTTTATCAGGATGTCTGATAGTTTGTTATTTAGGACTATATTTTTTATTAATATCGATTTCATACATTTTTCTTTAATCTTGTAAAAATAGTTAGATTTTTGTAGTAACTCAAATATTTTTTGCTAATATTGTTATCAAAACCGATTTTAACACACTAAAAATATTATCATGAAATACATTTGTGTTGTATGCGACTATATCTATGATCCACAGCTAGGTGATCCTGATGGAGGAATAGCTCCAGGTACTGAATTCAAAGATATTCCTGATGACTGGGTTTGCCCCCTGTGTGGAGTCGGAAAAGAGGATTTTGAACCACTTCAGTAATTGGAAACTAAAAACAAAGGAGATATATGAGGCTGATCTGGTTAGATATTAATGCCTCTTACTCACATTCTTCGCTGGCTCTTCCGGCACTCCATGCGCAACTAACAAATCACCAATCAGATAGTATAGTATGGCATGTTGTATCAGGAACAATTAACAGTGATCCATCTCTGTTATTACTTGAAATATCAGATTTTTGCCCCGACATTATTCTTTCAACCGCATGGCTTTTCAACCACACATTCATCCAGAACATCTTAGGCAGATATAAGAGCTTAAATCCAAATACCGCAATAATTCTTGGAGGACCAGAATTTTGCGGCGAAAATGAAGATTATCTTAGATCAAATAAGTATCTAACTGCCGTTTTCAGAGGTGAGGGAGAGGAATCTTTTCAATTATTGGTTGATACTCTTTTTCAACCTTCTTTTTGGAACAGAATACCAGGAATGTGCTGGATAAATGAGAGCGGTAAATATATAGATAATGGAGAGGCAATAGTATCTGATTTTTCAATGCTCATACCTCCGGAAATGTCGCGTTTCTTTAGCTGGGACAAGCATTTCGTTCAAATTGAAACATCACGGGGCTGTTTTAACACTTGTTCATTTTGTGTAAGCGGAGGGTGCCGAAAGGTACAAAATATCGCTCCCTCCAAGATTAAGGATAGACTCACGTATATCTATTCCAGGGGAATAACGGAAATAAGGGTTTTAGACAGAACATTTAATGCAAGCTCTGAAAAGGCAGAAGAACTTCTTCTTATATTCAATGAGTTCAAAGGGAAACTGAAATTTCATCTGGAAATACATCCTGCGCTACTGACAGACAAAATCAGAAGAATGCTTGTCAGTTTAGAACCTGGATTATTGCATCTGGAAGCAGGATTACAGAGCTTGGATAATAAGGTTTTGAATGCATGTAAAAGATCGGGCAGCAGTGAGAAATCTGTTGAAGGGGTAAAATTCATATTGTCACTACATAAATTTGAACTGCATGTAGATCTCATTGCCGGACTTCCGTATTACACATATTTCGCTCTTGTTGAAGATGTAAAATACTTATCATCTCTCAATATAGACGAGATTCAGATTGAGTTACTCAAACTACTTCCCGGAACAAAGTTGAGGGAAGACGCATCTATTTATGGAATAGTCTATTCTCCCACCCCACCATATGAAGTACTCAGAAGTAACTCAATATCTGTTAATGAGTTGTATAAGGCATCTATTCTCTCAAAAGTGATAGACATATGGTACAACAATAAAATCTGGCATGAATCCTTTAGAAGACTTCAGAATGATAATCCGATATTTATCGAGACATTCCTGGATTATATTTTGACAAACAAATTACTCAATAGCAGACTGAGCCAGGAGAACAACGGCATGTTACTATATAAATTCTGCGATGAGTTCTATCAAAAAGCTGTCTTCGATGTAGCTTCTGCCTGGATAGTTGCTGGTTTTTCTTTAAAAAAGGGACCGGGAAAGCTTGCGATGCCATGGATTAAGGGTCTTTCAACGGAAACTAACCCTTTATATAACGAAATGCATGATCCTAACGCGTTTAACTACTATTATTTACATAGAGACGAAAAGATGTTTTGGTTTGCTTTGGATAAAAAAGACAAAAAAGGCAAACCTGCTAAAACTCATTTATCAACTTGATTAATCTAATAATAATAACCTAAAATCTGTTTTTTCGTTACTTATTATTATATTTGCGACCAAAATTCTTTAAATATGATAACAAAACAGCTGATTTCGCCAAAAAGTATAGTTATCGTTGGAGGTTCTGACGACAAACAAAAGCCTGGAGGTAGCGTCCTTAATAATTTGATTGACACTGGATACAAAGGAAAACTGTATGTTGTAAATCCGCGATCAGAAATTGTACAAGGTGTTAAAAGTTACAATAGCGTCGAAGAACTGCCACAGGTAGATCTTGCTATTCTGGCAATCCCTGCCCAACTGTGTCCCGATAGCGTTGACATACTATGTAACAAAAAAGACTGCAAGGCAATAATCATCTTATCTGCCGGATTTCATGAAGATAGTAAGGAAGGTGCTATTTTAGAAGAAAAGATAGTCGAGCTTGTAAACAACGCAGGAGCATCATTGATAGGCCCAAATTGTATAGGTGTTATGACTCCCGGGTATACAGGAATATTTACTAAACCCATACCAAAACTTGTTGAAAATGGCGTAGATATCATTTCCGGATCGGGAGCGACAGTAGTATTTATTCTGGAAGCTGCTATGCAGCTGGGACTGAGGTTTTCTTCCGTATTTTCAGTTGGCAACAGTGCTCAGCTTGGTATCGAAGAGATTCTGAAACATCTCGATGAAACATATGTGCATGGGAAGAGTGCTCCAGTCAAGCTTCTGTATATTGAGAGTATTAACAAACCGGATATGCTCTTGAAACACTCTATATCACTAATTCAAAAAGGAGCAAGAATAGCAGCAATAAAATCCGGTTTCAGCGAAGCCGGAAGTCGTGCAGCCTCTTCTCATACCGGTGCAATGGCAAGTCCAGACAAAGCTGTTACCGCTCTGTTCAGAAAAGCTGGCATAATAAGATGCTACAGCCGGACAGAACTTGTAACAGTAGCCTCTGTGTTAATGCATCGTCATCCGGAAGGGAATAAAGCCGCAATTATCACTCATGCTGGTGGTCCGGCAGTTATGCTTACCGATGTGTTATCTGATAATGGAATCAATATCCCTCATATATCGGGGCAAAAGGCAGACGCACTTCTGGCAAAACTATATCCAGGTTCATCCGTTTCAAACCCTATCGACTTTTTAGCCACAGGAACTGCAAATCAGCTGGAAAAAATAATTGATGCCTGTGAAAATGACTTTGATGTTGATTGTATGGCAGTAATTTTTGGCAGCCCTGGTCTGACTCAGGTATATGATGTTTATGAGAAGCTTATCGATAAGATCAAGAAGTGCAAAAAGCCGATCTATGCCATTTTACCCTCTACAGTAAATGCCAAAGATGAGATTGAAATGTTCAAGGATAAGGGAGGCATCTGTTTTCCTGACGAAGTACAGTTTGGCAAGGCTCTATCTACGGTAAACAATACCAAGGGGGCGATAACAGATTGCCAGTTGCCACCTGTTGACTTTAAGATGATTCGCGATGTAATCAAATCAAGCGATAACGGATACCTTCACCCTGAACAAGTTCAGAAGTTGCTGGATGCTGCAGGAATAAACAGAGCAAAAGAGGCTGTTGTTGACAACAGTCATAGTCTGAAAAAAGCGGTTAAGGATATCGGCTATCCTTTAGTCATGAAAGTTGTTGGCCCTGTTCACAAATCCGATGTTGGCGGAGTTGTTCTTAATGTAACTGAAGAAGAGACACTTATGATAGAGTTTAACAGGATGATGAATATTCCCCAGACAAAGGCAATTATGATACAGCCAATGTTAAGCGGAACTCAGCTGTTTATTGGAGCAAAAAGAGAAGATAATTTCGGGCATCTGATTTTATGTGGACTTGGTGGTATATTTGTAGAGGCACTTCATGACATAAACACTTCGTTATCTCCCGTTTCTAAGAGCGAAGCAGACGAGATGATCAAAAATCTGAGAGGTTACAAGTTGATTCAGGGTACAAGAGGACAAGAAGGAGTAAATGAAACTCTATTTAATGAAGCTATCAGAAGGGTTTCTGCTCTATGCAATGCTGCACCCGAAATCTTTGAAATGGACCTTAATCCTCTTTTAGGTAATGCCCGACAGGTCATTGCTGTTGATGCAAGGATCAGGATAGAAAAACAGTAACATAGAATGTTCAAAAAAGCATATAAAGACTTTAAAGATTTAAACCCGAATATTCAAGGGTTTATAGTACTTATAATAATTTTGATAATAGGAATTATTATAAGATGGGATTACATAATTGATAATATTATTCGCGGTTTTAAATATTTTTCTAAATAATCGTCGTTTTTACATTACGATTTGTTGCTTTTTTAGAGAATTTTATTTACATTTGTAAAAATTTATAAATTAAACTATTAGTAAATATGGCATTAAAAGGAGCTATAGTAGTTGACAGAGAAAAATGCAAGGGATGTGGTGTATGTCTTGTAAACTGTCCTACAAATACCATTGCTTTAGCTAAAGATGTTAACAGCAAGGGTTACAATTTTGCTTTTATGGCATCACCCGAAAATTGCACAGGATGTACCAACTGCGCAACGGTATGCCCTGACACATGCATTACAGTTTATCGGGTTAAAGTATAACTGAATAATATTAAAAATTTCAATATGGCAGAGAAGATTTTAATGAAAGGGAACGAAGCAATCGCTCATGCTGCAATTCGTTGCGGATGTGATGGTTACTTTGGATATCCTATAACTCCTCAATCGGAGATTATGGAAACCCTTATGGAAGAGCAACCGTGGGAAACCACAGGAATGGTGGTTTTACAAGCAGAAAGTGAAACATCATCAATAAACATGATATACGGTGGTGCCTGCTGTGGCAAAAAGGTGATGACCTCTTCAAGCAGCCCAGGCGTCAGCCTTATGTGTGAAGGTCTCAGTTATCTTGCTGGTGCAGAACTCCCATGTTTAGTTGTAAATGTAGTAAGAGGAGGCCCGGGACTTGGGACAATACAACCTGGACAGGGAGACTATTTCCAGGCATGCAAAGGTGGCGGTCACGGTGATTACAAGATGGTTGTACTTGCGCCATCTTCAGCTCAGGAGATGTATGATTTTGTAGATCTATCGTTCGAACTGGCATTCAAATACAGAACTCCGGCGATGATCCTTGCAGATGGCGTTATTGGACAGATGATGGAAACCGTAGAGTTGCGTCCTATGAAACCAAGGTTGACAAATGAGCAGATTATCGATAAATACTCTTCATGGGCAACGACCGGAAAAACTCCGGACAGAAAACAAAATGTGGTTACATCTTTGGCTTTGGATTCAATTATTCATGAACAGCTGAACAATACTCTTCAGGCAAAGTACAGGAAGATGGAAGAAGATGACGTACGCTTTGAAGAGATAATGTGTGACGATGCAGAACACGTAATAGTTGCATATGGTTGTATGGCAAGAATATGCGAGAGTACAGTAGAAATGGCCCGAAAAGAGGGAATCAAACTTGGTTTATTGAGGCCAATAACTCTTTTCCCTTTCCCTACAAATGAGATAAACAGGCTTGTACCCCAGCTTAAAACAATGATGTCGGTAGAACTTAGTGCCGGCCAGATGGTCGAGGATGTAAGACTTGCAGTGAACGGAAGAATTCCCGTAAATTTCTTTGGACGTCTAGGTGGTATTGTTCCATCTCCGGATGAGGTATTTGAGGCATTTAAAAAAGCTATTAACAAATAATCAAAATTGCAATCATGGATGTAAATGATATAATCAAACCAGAGAACATGGTCTATTCAAAGACACCTGTTCTTACAAGTACAACTATGCATTATTGCCCGGGTTGTTCTCACGGTACCGTACACAAATTAATAGCAGAGGTAATAGACGAGATGGGTATCCAGGAAAAGACCATTGGAGTCTCTCCAGTTGGATGTGCCGTGTTCGCTTACAATTATGTTGATATTGACTGGCAACAGGCAGCTCACGGAAGAGCACCCGCTGTGGCCACAGCAACAAAGAGACTTCATCCGGAGAAATATGTATTCACATATCAGGGTGACGGTGATCTGGCTTCAATTGGTACCGCTGAAATAATGCACGCATGTAACAGAGGAGAAAACATCGTTGTTATTTTTATCAACAATGCTATATATGGGATGACTGGTGGGCAGATGGCTCCTACTACCCTGCTTGGAATGAAGACAGCTACCACTCCTTATGGAAGGACAAAGGAACTTCACGGATCACCACTAAGGATAACTGAACTTCTTGCACAGCTGGAAGGCACATGCTATGTAACACGCCAATCGGTTCATAATGCAGCTTCAGCCCGCAAAACTAAACGAGCTATCAGAAAAGCTTTTGAAAATTCAGCTTTGGGAAAAGGGACATCATTTGTAGAAGTAGTAAGTACTTGTAATTCAGGCTGGAAACTAAGTCCTGTAAAGGCTAATGAATGGATGGTAGAGAATATGTTCCCAAAATACCCTGTTGGTGATATTAAAGATTTGTAAAAAACAGAAAGAGATATGAAAGAAGAAATAATTATAGCTGGTTTTGGCGGACAAGGAGTATTGTCTATGGGTAAAATCTTAGCGTATTCCGGAATCATGCAAGGACAGGAAGTTACATGGATGCCCTCTTACGGACCGGAGATGCGCGGTGGAACTGCCAATGTTACAGTAATTCTGAGCGATAAGAAAATCAGTTCTCCAATCTTAAGCAAATTTGATACTGCAATAATACTGAATCAGCAGTCGATGGATAAGTTTGAGGATGGTGTAAAACCGGGTGGATTACTTATATATGATCCAAATGGAATCACTCGTCATCCAAAAAGAAAAGATATTACAGTTTGCACGATTGCTGCAGTTGATTTGTCTGCCGAATTAGGCAATTCCAAAGCATATAACATGGTAGTCTTAGGCGCATTTCTCAGTAAAAAGCCTATCGTTAATCTGGAAAATGTCATTAAAGGATTAAAGAAATCAATACCGGAGAGACATCATTCTCTTATTCCAATGAATGAGCAGGCGATCAAGGTTGGTATGGAGAAGATTCAGGTTATTAATAGCCTGTAAGGGGCAAATAAATACTTATTAAAGCTGTCTGATTAGTTTTAGACAGCTTTTTTGTTTAATACTTTTTAAATTTTATTATCTTTGTGATATTGCATAACAAAGTATGAGCAAAGATTATCAAATAGTCATAAACAGTCTTAAACAGAAGATTGAACTTATAATATCAAGATATGAACAGGTTGTGACCGAAAATCAAAGATTATCTGCCGATCTCCTCTACTGTAAAGATGCATTGAACAGTAGTATTAACAACGTAAAAGAATTAGAAGAAAAAGTAAATAAATTACAGTTAGTTGAAGCTTTCAAGACATCCTCACAAGATGTTAAGGAGGCAAAGCAGAAAATTGGCAGAATGGTGAAAGAGATAGACAAATGTATTGCACTTTTAAATGACTAAGTATTAATGGAACAACAATCAATACGGATCAGCATTGCAGACAGATACTATCCTCTCAAAATAGCGATTTCAGATGAGGAGAAGATAAGGGCCGCAGCTAAAATTATTAATGAAAAGGTAGATTTATATAAAAAAAGGTATATAAATCGCGATACACAGGATGCTCTTTCAATGGCTCTTCTTCAGTTTGTGATTCGTTTGATAGAATCTGAACAAAAAGAGGAGAGCAATCAGATAATTGACGAACTGCAAAATCTGGACACTCTTCTTGATGAGTACATCAAGGTCAATATTTCTTAAATTCAACTATAGTGCTTAGCCGTTGGTTTAGCTCTTTGCCAAAATCAACACTAAAAAATTACCGGGCGAAACTCGACAGTCAAAAACAGGCCTATTTACCCTCACGGGGATTCCATTATGGGACGTTGGACGTTTGCGACACAAGTCGGTGCTCAAATCTTATTATTAAGGTTTTTGACTAAACAGCTCTTCCAACGGCTTTTTTGAAAATTACAACACTATATATATACACAAATGGAAATAATTTTAACAATTCTACTCCCCGCAATAGCCGGCTTTGGTATAGCGTACTATGTGGGTAACAATATTTTACTTAAGAAACGCAGAGAAGAGATAATTAAATGTGCAGAACAAGATGGTGAAAACATCAAGAAAGAGAAAATCTTTCAGGCAAAAGAGAAGTTTCTGCAATTAAAAAGTGACCATGAGCAACAAATCCTTGAAAGGAGCAATCAGGTAGTCCAACAGGAAAACCGGCTTAAACAGAGAGAACTGGTTCTTAACCAGCAAGCATCTGAGATTCAGAAAAAGAACAAAGAGGCTGAAACAATTAAGGAAAACCTTAAACTACAATCGGATCATCTTGAGAAAAAGCAGGAGGAGTATGAAAAACTAAGGGTAGAAGCAATTCAGAAGATTGAAAACTTAGCCGGAATGTCTGCTGTTGAAGCTAAAAATCAATTAGTCGAAACCATGAAGTCTGAGGCGAAGTCTGAAGCAATGTCGTATATAAGCGAAGTTGTTGATGAAGCAAGACTGACTGCAAGTAAAGAAGCTAAGAGAATCGTAATAAACACCATACAGAGAATTGCACCTGAAACTGCCATTGAAAATGCGGTTACAGTATTCAATATCGAAAGTGACGAAATCAAAGGAAGGATCATTGGAAGGGAAGGAAGAAACATTCGTGCACTGGAAGCTGCAACCGGTGTGGAGATTGTTGTAGACGATACTCCCGAGGCAATATTGTTATCAGCTTTTGACCCAGTAAGGAGAGAAGTTGCCAGATTGGCTCTTCATCAGCTTGTAACAGATGGAAGAATTCACCCTGCAAGAATTGAGGAGGTTGTTGCAAAGGTTCAGAAACAGCTCGACGATGAAATTATGGAGACCGGCAAGAGGACTTGCATAGACCTTGGGGTTCACGGACTTCATGTAGAACTTATAAGACTTATAGGAAGAATGAAATATCGTTCTTCATACGGGCAGAATTTACTTCAACACTCAAGAGAGGTTGCAAATATTTGTGCCACAATGGCTTCCGAACTAGGGCTTAACACTAAGACAGCCAAACGTGCAGGTTTGCTTCATGACATTGGAAAGGTGTCAGACGAGGATCCTGAACTTCCACACGCTATTCTTGGTATGAAGCTCGCAGAAAAATACAAGGAGAAACCCGAGATATGCAATGCGATTGGCTCTCACCACGAGGAGGTCGAGATGACCTCTCTCATTTCGCCTTTGGTTTTAGTGAGTGATGCAATATCAGGAGCAAGACCAGGAGCAAGAAGAGAGGTTATTGAGTCCTATATCAAGAGGTTGAAGGAGATGGAAGATTTAGCATTGGCCTATCCGGGAGTAACTAAGACATATGCCATACAGGCAGGCAGGGAGCTCAGGGTTATAGTTGGAAGTGAAATGGTCTCCGATAAAGACTCTGAACAATTGTCTATGGATATTGCAAAGAAGATTCAAGATGAGATGGTATATCCGGGTCAGGTGAAAATTACGGTCATCCGGGAAACCCGGGCAGTAAGTTTTGCGAAATAGGGATTGTTCTTGTTATTTAAATTTTATAAGCATCAACACAGGATTGTCATTTTCGCTCATTTGGTCGGTTATCCGTTTTAGTGTATCAGACAGCTTGTCATAATTATCTTTAAGATTATGATAATATAATCTTTTGGCTAGATAGTTTGGATTTAACGTTAGATGATATCCGAAAAATTTCATGTCTTCTGCATAATATGAACTTGAGTCACCTCTAATCTTATAGATGTTATTCTTGGCTTTATCGTACACCAAAAATTTGATGTTGCTAAAATCTGATTCTTTGTCGAGTGCAATAGCTGATGTCAGAAAGATATATTTGTCTGTTTCCAATACTGGGAATATACACATTTCTCCTTTTTTCTGATATTTTGTAACATCTACTAATCTTGGTGTAATTTTAAGAAATTCGTCCATAAAGAACGTTGTATCAGATCTGAATGAGAAAAAATAGCAACCATTACTAGTCGTAACAATGGACATTACAGAGGTTCCTAATTTGTTAGTATGTATCCTGATGAAATTAATATCCGGAACATCAAGCAGAGTCATGTTGTATTTATCAATATAACTTAATGATCTTCTTCCACGATTCACAACCTTATTTCCTTTGGCTATCCATTCAGGTTGGTAATAAATTGCCTTAGGGTTAAATCCAACGAGAGTTGTATTATTGATGTTTTCAATATTATTAAATGCTAAACTCGAACCATAATCTTTTTTTGATCTAAGATATTGCCCGTCTATGCTGAACACATAAAATTGTTCTTCTCTGGTACCCCAAATATAGACCTCCTTTTTAATTGTGTCAACCGAAAAACAAAAAGAGCCGGACACCAATTCTCCAGGCCCATTGCCCTTTTCACCTATTCTGTATAAAGGTTCTCCTTTTAAATTATATACAACTATTTTAGGATCAATTGAATTAATATCTCCTAAATATATTCTGTCACTAGTTACAAACACTTGCCTAGGAAGCTCGCCAATAATTATCATTGTATCTTTTCCCAATGTTAACGGGACATAAGAAATATCAGCAATATCGCTTAGCTTAAGATCAAGTTCCGGGTAATTTTTGTTTGCATCAATTTCGATAATTTTATCATGCGGTTGTGTGCTACATGAAAGAATTACAATCAAAATCACTAAACTAACAAAAAACCATTTATAAAATTTATTTGCCATAATCGTACCTGATTAAAATCATTTCTTTAATATAAAATAACACAGAATCAGATTGTTTTGTGCCGGATTTTCAGCAAGATAGGGAGGTAATTTAATTCCTGAAAGATTACTATCCATGACTTTAAAAATCTTTCTCTCAACAGAATTTACATAAATAAAGTCGTATGCTCCAATACTGAAAACAGTTCCTGGAAGGTGCCATTCCATGATAGTGGTATTGTGTGACACAGTATTATTGTAGACTTCCATTTTGTTATTACATATTGTAAATAGCTTGATTGTAATCAGTTTCTCCTTATGTTTAAATTCTATATTCCAGCTTACAAGCCATTTATCTTCTGAAAGCTGCCACAAACCGGTAAGAGCCATTTGCCCTTCTTTTGATTTAACCTTCATTTTAATGAGTTTTGGTCTGTTGGCCTTATCGATGTTCACTAAAAACACAGGATCCTTCGAGTCTATCTTGTATCGGTATACAATGTCATCAAAAAAATACTTTACCAAAACCCCACTGTCACTTTTAGTTATAATATTAACCGGTGCTATCTTGGAAAGAATTGTATCACATAGTTTTTTATCAGGAGTAAAGCTTTTTTTAGAAGGATAATCAATTTGTATTACTTTCCTTTCTCCAAGGTCTGCTACAAAAGTAACTGGAACTGGCAGGCTGCAAGTCGTAAGAAGAAGATGAGATCTATCCAGTATTACCACCTTGTCGTACATATATGCAGTATCTAGGCTTATTTCATCGATTTGTTTTCCTAGACTATCTAGACATATGATTTTTGTATATTTGGCTTCAAGGGCATATATTATCTTACTATCCCGATCTATATCAAACGAAATGAAATCATAATTGACGTCTTTTGTTTGAAAGGTGTCATTCAGTAGCCCGGTAATTAAATTATATCTCCTTATTTTGTTCTTAATGAGAATGTATACATCGTTCTCAATACTGATTATCTGTTTTACATCCTTTTGGGAAAAACTGTCGGTTTTTTCAAGAAAAACAGCTTTATATTCTGTAAAGTATTCATTATATCGTTCTTCTAGAACAACAGTTTTATCCTTACTAAAACTTTGCAGATCTATGACTTTTAAATTTTTGTTGCTGTCTGAACAATTATACAGACTAATAATTGATATCAGTGCAAGAATGATTCTCCACTTTCTCATTTCATTCGAAATTTAATAATTATAGGGTTTTTGTCACTTTCTGCTTGACCTTTGATCACTAGTATATCTTCGGTAAAGGACCCTTGGAAAATCAGGTCTCGACTGCCTATAGTTAGAAGACTATCTTTTGTATCTTTAATCCGTACATTCTGAGTATAGTTGCCGGATGCAACATTATACAACGATAAAAATTTAGTTTGGGCTCTTTCCTTATTGATTGATATTGTATAAAAAAACAATATCAAGTCCCCTCCCTGAATTATATTTCTCATACCAAATTCACTTTTTGCAGAATTCCCCCATTTTTCAAGGAAGAGATCTTCGTAATCAGTTCTCATACTACCCATTCGAGCTAAGATGGTAGGTACCAATTTTTTATTTTTAAGAATAAAAATTGTGTCATTGAAGTAATTATAGATGAATGGATTTTGTTTATCTCCGAAAATAAAAACATTACCTAAAATCAACTCTCCTGGTAACATATTCCTTTCCTTTTTGGAAATGACATCCATATCCCCAACCGAATCATTAAATAAAAACAAATCCATCCTTGATGAGTTATTGGAAGCATAAAACAACAACGAATCCCTGTATGGGAAAAATGATTTAAGGTATAAAAGAGTATCTTTAAAATCAGGTTTAAACGAAGAGAGAAAATTACCCTCTCTATCATATTTCAAAAGTTTCTGGCTGGGAAAATCAAATAGATTCACACTACTGTCTTTTTCATTGACGAAGATTTTTTTAACAAACAAGTATTCCCCAGGACCTCTGCCTTGAGTTCCTATTTGACGGATAAATTTTCCAGTTTTGTCATATTCATAAACATTTTTTTCGTCGGAAACAATGTAGTATGATTGATAAGATTCATAAAGATCAGAAATTACACCGATAATTGGAGCCTTTTCAGAATTATCCAGCTCTATGACTTCTGTACTGGTTACAATAGAATCAAGGGGAATTGTAATACGTTCTGCATTCTTTGACAAATCGTGCAGTGTAACCACTTTCAGGTTTTCATTCCTGGAACAAGATGCCAATGTAAGTATAGAGAATACTAATAGTAATTTTTTCATATACTTTTTATTAAAATTCTGAAAATCAATCCAAAACTAATAAAAATATACAAATAAAAAAAATTATTTGTCTTTAAATAGTAGCTTGTAATCTCTTACTGCTGCTCTCTTTAAGAATTTTTCAGGGACAAACTTCCATTGATTGAGTTTGGTTGCTTTGATTGATCCGCTTTGCTTCAATTTGTCGTATATCAGTGCTCTGATATCAGTAGAACGGCTTATGACCCTGCTATCAAGTTCACTCCTTGGGATCCTTGCTCCTTGTTCCAGAATATCGCCTCCTCCATTTGCCCTGTATGATGAGAGTGCCACCTTGTATTTTGATTCGGGATTAAACATCTTACCATCGGCCATAGATATAATAGTGATTCTCTCTCCCTCTCCCTTTTGAACATCAACTTCGTATAATATACCCGCTGCTGAATCAAAATTGAAGTTCATGTTTTTAAATCTGTACCTGCCTTCGTCGCCCCATGTTTCTATTTTCAACAAATGATCGTCAGCACTTTTCATCTGATTTATCCATTTTGAATATGAAAATTCCAGGTAATCCTTTATCTCCTTGCCGGTCATCTCAATAACATACAACTGATTCTCGAAAGGGTAAAGGTTGAGCAGATCCTGGTAATTCAATTCTCCCGCAGGAATAGTAATATCAAGAGATAGCGGAGCTGCAAAAGAGATGTTGGCATTTGATTTTTCCAGCTGTATTGAATGGATCATATCTATATACTCAGATGACCCGAAATAGGAGTCACGCGATGTAATTGTATTTTCAAGCCTCCCAACAACGGTATTAGTAAATTTCTTAACAGCCAGGAATTCGTCATGAAACTTATTAGTATACTCTTTATCCGCAGCAACCCCTTTCATTGGAATTGTATGTGGCCCGTATGTCTTTGAGACAACCTTACCATTTTCAACTATAAGACTCACCTTTACAAACGATAGAGATGATGCCCTGCTGCCGCCCTCAATTACCAGAACACTGTCTTGTCCGTTCCTGACAAACTCTGCAACTGTTTTATGATCATGAGCAGCCATTACAATATCGATTCCTTTGACATTTTTTGCAACATACCTTGCAGGGTCTTCCATTTGGTAGCTGTTTTCATCTCCCAGTCCTGTGTGCAATGCAGCAATTATCAGCTGTGGTTTCTCTTTTCTTTGTATATCCACAACAAGATTTTCCAGCAATGGTATTATCTCTTCGAATCGCATTCCGCTCCACAACTCCTGAGATAACCATTTACTGATATTCGGATTTGTCATCCCGATAACTGCAATTTTCATCCCCTGTCTTTCAATGATAGTATATGGTTCAAAATAAGGTTTACCGGTTTTTACATCTATTGCATTAGCTGCAAGATATGGGGGATTGAGCTCCTTTACTATTTTGTCGTAAACGAGATGGCCGGCTTCAATATCATGATTTCCAACTACAACAGCATCATATTTAAGGTGATTTGCCACTTTGCTGAAAATATGCTCACTTTTTGTATCAACATAGTTGTAGTAAAACACAGAATTGTCACCTTGAAGGTGGTCCCCGATATCAAGAAGTACGACCGAGCCCTCTCCTACCCTTTCTCGTGCCCCTTTTATGTACGTAGAGACGGATGAAAGAGAGAATGGGTGAGTTGTAGTATCCGTATATAATGAATCAAAAATACGCCCATGCAGGTCGTTTGTTGAATATATCTCAATTGAAAAACTTCCGTCTTTTATCCTTTCACCCGTGCATCCGGTAAGTGAAACAAAAAGCAGAATTATTATATAAGGAAAATATCGTTTCATTCTTAAATTATTTTAAAGTTGTCTGCATCTTTCCATGCCTTGAATTTTTGTCTGAATAGCACAAGGTCATTAATGTCAAGATTATAGGTTTTGTAATTAAATTCATCAGAAAAATGTTCGGGTGTTATTGGCTCTCCTTTATAATCCGATACGAATCCTACAGGATTGTAGCTGTTAAGAGGGTCATTGCCGGATCTGTTTGTAAATGCATAATAGCTTAAGTTTTCAATAGCCCTTGCACGTACCATAGGCTCTATTACACTCTCCCGGGATGAGGGCCAGTTTGCCATATTGATTACAATGTCGTAGGAAAGGTTTATATTTCTTGACCATACAGGGAACCGGAGGTCATAACAGACTTGCAGTAAAATATTGAAACCTTTATAGTTTACTATTGTATTGGAATCGCCTCTGGTATATACCATATCTTCTCCCCCATAACTGAAGAGGTGTCTTTTATCGTAATGAAATTCAGTTCCGTCCGGTTGAATAAAATATGCTCTGTTGAACAGTTTGTCCTGCACCCTTATTGGAACAGTCGCAGTAATTGCTATGTTATATTTCCTGCTCTTCTCTCTCATCCAAGAAATTGAAGGCCCATCTATACTCTCTGCAATCTCTCTATTCATTGTAAAGCCGTATGTGAAAAATTCAGGCAGTACCAATATATCTGTTACAGAACCCATACTAATGAATAAGTCTTCCAAAAGATAGTCGCAGTAAGCAATATTTTCTGCTCTTCTCTCCCATTCAATAGGGATCTGACATAATGTTATTCTCATATTAATAAATATAGCCAAAGTTAGTCATTCAATTTGAAAAATTTCAATTAGGTTTGTTACAAAATTCTTTGTCATGAAGGTCCATTTTTCAATTCCTTATAAAACCACTTTTGGCCAGCAATTGTTTATTACCGGGTCATTTGATATAAAGGGTGCAATTCCGTTAACCTTAATTGACAATGAATGGACATATTCATTTGAAAAAGAGGATTTTGAAAACTTTGAATACTCCTATTTCCTTATTAATGAAGATGGTAAAATAGAATTCGAGTCAGGACCTGCCAGGAAATTTATCTTCTCTCCTCAATTCAATGAATATTTCATTAAAGATGAATGGAAGCCATACAGCGATGAATCTCCTTTTCTTTCGACTGCGTTTAAAAAGGTTTTGTATTTCAATAAAAGGAATACTCACAATGAATCCGGAGATATAACTATAAGATTATCTGCGAACAATACTGCATTGGACACCACTATTGCCATCTGTGGAGATTGCCCTTATCTTGGATGCTGGCAACCCGGGAAATCAAAGGAGATGCATTTAAACAGCGAAGGATTTTGGGAAATTGTTTTTAAGAAAACAGAAATTCCCCAATTAATTGAATATAAATTTATTCAGATTGTCAACCATACAGATATTAAATATATCTGGGAAGAGGGGAATAACCGTACAATCAGAATTCCGGAGTTGAGTACCATATCATCTGTGACGATAAATCATTTTTCCATTAATCTGGCTGCAGCAAAAACCAGAATTGCTGGTACAGCTGTACCTGTATTTTCATTGAGAACTGAAGATAGCTGTGGTATCGGAGACTTTCTTGACCTTAAGAAAATGATAGATTTTCTGAAAGTAACTGGTCAGAATGTTTTACAGTTGTTGCCGGTGAATGATACGACAATGACCCACACCAGAAAAGATTCCTATCCTTACGGAGCAATATCAATTTATGCTCTTCATCCTATCTATATCAATCTGGGGGCTGTTGGCAGAATAAATGACGAAGAATATCTAAAATCCTTTCACGGAAAAGCTATTAGATTAAATAGGCTGGGAAGCATAGACTATGAGGCTGTTGAAAAGCTAAAATGGATTTATCTGAGAAAAATATTTGAACAAGAGGGTGTTAAAACACTAGAAAGTGAAGAGTATAAATCTTTCCTTGAACTTAACAGGTATTGGCTAGAACCATATTCTGCATTTTGTTTTCTCAGAGACAGGTATAAAACAGCTGAATTCGATAAATGGCCGAGATATTCAGTTTATGATCATAATGAGATAAAAAATCTACCGGATGAATCTGGTAAAACATTCCTCTGTATCTCATTACACCGTTTTGTTCAGTATCATCTTCATAAACAACTCTCATCTGTCCATGAATATGCAAGTCAGAATAAAATAATCCTGAAGGGTGATATCCCAATTGGTGTGAACAGGAACTCTGTTGAGACGTGGGTGGAGCCTACTTATTTTAACTTTAAGGGACAGGCGGGAGCTCCTCCGGATGATTTTTCCAAGAAAGGGCAGAATTGGGGATTTCCAACCTATGACTGGTCAAAAATGGAGCTTGACAACTACTCGTGGTGGAAGAAAAGGTTCCGGAAAATGGCTGAATATTTTGACGCATATAGAATCGACCATATTTTGGGGTTCTTTAGAATATGGGAAATCCCCGATGATTCAATAGAAGGATTGATGGGCCACTTCAATCCGTCATTGCCATTTTCGGCAGAGGAAATAGAAAATCAAGGATATAAATTTGACTATGAAAGAGATTGCAAACCTTTTATAGACGAATCTGTATTGGACCAGTTTTTTGGCACCAATAAAGAGGACATTAAGAATCATTTTCTTGATTTCATAGCTGGAGAAAGATATGCACTACAGGAGAGGTTTTCTACACAAAGAATGATTGAGGACTATTTCTCTGCAAACTCTAAATCAGCTCTTAAAGTACAAAAAGAGGGGTTATTCACTTTGTGTTCAGAAATTTTGTTTCTTAAAGATCCTGATGATCATACCAAATATCATCCGAGAATAAATGCACAACTCACTAATTCATACAGGGTTTTAGAAAACGATCAGAAGGAATGCTTTAATAGGATATATAATAACTATTATTATCTGAGAAATGATGCTTTGTGGTTCCACACAGCAATGAAGAGACTGCCGTCTCTTATATCAGCAACCGGAATGCTTGTTTGTGGAGAGGATTTGGGTATGATACCATCATGTGTACCCTCTGTAATGAATACTTTAAGTATAATTAGTCTGGAGATTCAGCGAATGCCTAAAAACCCGGGAAAACAATTTGCAGATACATCAAAGTATCCTTATCTGTCTGTCTGTACTACCGGAACTCACGACACAAGTACCCTAAGAGCATGGTGGGAGGAGAATTATGATTCTAGCAAAATGTACTTCAAAGAGGTGCTTGGAGAGGAAGGTATAGCTCCTGTTAGTTGTGAACCTTGGCTTTGTAGGAAAATAATTGAAGCACACCTGAATTCGCCCTCTATGCTTGCAATATTCCCTTTACAGGACTGGTTATCCATATCGGGTAAGATAAGAAGATCCAATCCTGAAGACGAGAGAATAAATGTGCCATCTAATCCCAAACATTATTGGAGATACAGAATGCATATATGTATGGAGGACTTACTTAATGATAATGAGCTTATAAAGAATATCCGGAAGTTGATTCTGAATTCAGGAAGAGAATTGAGATAATTACTTTTTTCTCACTTTTGAATAAATTTTATCCATTACCAGAGCAATAGCACCATCTCCTGTAACATTGCAGGCTGTTCCAAAACTATCCATAGTTATATAAAGGGCAATCATCAATCCTATTAATGTTTCATCAAATCCAAGCATCGACTGAAGTATCCCCACAGCTGCCATAATTGCTCCTCCCGGCACACCCGGTGCAGCAACCATAATGATTCCAAGCATGAAAATAAACCCTGCAAAAATATCCAGCCCAACCGGCATGTTCATCATCCACATTATCGCAAATGCGCATGCTACAATTTTCAAGGTGCTGCCGGATAAATGAATTGTTGCACAAAGAGGAATAACAAAATCTGCTATTTCCGGGTCAACTCCATTTTTTTTTGTTTGTGCCAATGTTACAGGAATTGTTGCTGCAGAAGACTGAGTTCCCAAAGCAGTCATGTATGCAGGTAACATATTCATTAGTGACCTAATTGGATTCCGACCTGTAATTGCACCCATTACAAAAAATTGAAACAGCAACAATAGTATGTGCATTACAAAAATTACTATTATAACTTTAAAGAAAAGCCCCATAATGAGTGATACTTGCCCCTCTTCTGTTATTTTGAGGAAGATACCATATATATAGACAGGTAATACAGGAATTATTGCTTTCGTAATAACAATAGTTATAAGATCTCTGAATTCAAATAATGATCTCTTGATAAGATCGCCTTGAACAACCGCCAAACCTAAACCTATAATAAAAGCCAGTACTAGAGATGAAGTAACTCCCATAATTGGGGGCATATCTATGGAGAAAAATGGAGTAATCGCATTAGTAGTAAGATTTCCCAGATTCTCCAAAGACAATGATTTATCCATCAAAAGAGGGAGAGAAAACTTTGTTGTGAAATATGAAAAGAATCCAGCAAAAAGCGTTGAACCATATGCTATCAAAGCAGTTATTCCGAGTAACTTACCAGCTCCTTTGCCCAGATCTGCAATTCCTGGAGCAACTAATCCAAGAATAATCAATGGTATGACAAACCCAAGAAAATTGCTGAATATTGAATTGAATGTTACGAAAATCCTGACTATTGAGACAGGAAAAACAAAAGATGAGAGAATACCAAGAATTATTGCAATTATTATCTTAGTCAGGAGTCCTGTTTTGAATTTAAACATACATTTGATTTATTATTATTATTTAAAAATGCCAACTCCTTTATCACCAGATGATTTAGCCCAGGCTCTGTGCATTATCTGAGTATTGAAAACCAATGATATATTTCCAAATTTATCAACAGCAATCACTCCGCCTCCGGATCCACCCATAGGATCAATTTTATTGAATATAACTTCTCTTGCTGCTTGTTCAACAGACAGACCCTTATACTCCATTAAAGCTGAAATATCATATGCTACCACCCTGCGAATCCATAATTCACCGTGACCGGTTCCAGAAACGGCAACAGTGTTATTATTAGCATAAGTTCCAGCTCCAATAATTGGAACGTCTCCTACCCTGCCCCATTTTTTCCCGGACATTCCACCTGTAGAAGTTGCTGCTGCAAGATTTCCATTGCTATCTAATGCTACACAACCTACAGTTCCCCTTGGATCGGGGCTTTCCTTCTGAGTTTTTATGCTATTGATTTGTTGAATCCTCTCCTTTGTAGAAAAATATGAATTTTCAACAATCATCTCTCCCTGTGATTTTGCAAAAGCAGATGCTCCTTCACCTATAAGTAGTACGTGTTGAGTGCTATCCATTACAAGTCTTGCAGTTTTTATCGGATTCTTTATATCTCTTACACCTGCAATAGCTCCAGCCTTAAGATTAGAACCATCCATTATTGCTGCATCAAGTTCATGAATACCTTCAATATTTAAAACGGCACCTTTACCTGCATTGAACAGCGGACAATCTTCAAGGTAGACAACCACTGCCTGAACCGTATTGAGACTACTCTCTCCTCTTGAGAGCATCTCTGTTCCAATATATAGTGCAATCAGAAGGTGCTTTTCATACTCGTTCCTCTTCTCATCAGAAATTGAAGACGACCCGCCAGCTCCACCATGGATTGCAATTGCCCATTTTTCCGGCACCTTTTTTTCTTGACAAATACCTAATTGACTGCTAAGTATCGTCAGCATTAATGACCCGATTATATTAACTTTCATAGTACTTAAATTATTACACTTTCGTTTTGAAAGAAACAATTTGTCTTTTCGAAATTTTAATTAAATTTATACGAAATTAGTTAAAAAAATGAAAAGACTTTATATTGTTTTGACGCTCTGCTGTCTCTCTGTTGCCTTAGCATCAAATGCACAGTCAGCATCGGCCGGAATTGTAGATTCATTCAACCCTTCTACGGTGAGAAATGTATACGAAATAATTAAGTATGTTCCGATTGAAGAAAAAAAGCAGTTAGCCCTAGCCATTTTAATAGAAAAGGAGGATATCTTTTATGCAAAATGTCTTAAGGAGGATAAAGTAATAAGTAACCGGAATAAAAACATACTCTTGGCTATGCGTAAGGAAAACCTTCAAAAAGTACTTACAGATGAGGAGCTTGAACAGTATTACAGGGGAATAAGCGATATTGAAGCAGAAGCAATGGCTGTTGATGTAAGGGAAAAAACAAAAATTCAATTAGGGGCATCGTACCAGGAGGGAAAATTCATTTATGCCTCCTTTTATAAAATATTCCTTGAATCAAAAGTGGCTGAGCTGAAATATGCAGATAAACCAAAACAGCTGGATTCTGCGTTAAAGAAGATAAAAGAAGATGAACTTAAGGTTTTACTTGAAAAGAGCGGACTTTCTGTAGATGATAATTTTATTGCCAAACGAGTCTGGACATTCAAACCAAATACACCATTAAGATAGATAATTTAAAAAGATTATGATGAATTCCAAAATATTGACAAAATATGCAATTGGTGTAGGATCTATAGCGCTTTCAGGCACATTGTTTCCTATATCTGGCAATGCACAGGATTCCCAAAAAAACAAAATCAGCACCAAAAAACCTAACATACTTTTTATTGCAATTGATGATCTGAGGCCGGTAATATCTGTTTATGGCGACAAGATGGCCCACACACCCAATTTCGACAGACTGGCAAAGTATGGAGTCACATTCACAAGTAACTACTGCCAGATGGCTCTGAGTGGACCAACACGGGCTAGTCTGCTCACTGGTCTCCGTCCCGATCATATCGGTGTCTGGTCACTGCAGGGCAATTTCCGTATAAACAATCCTCAAGCCATCACTCTTCCTGAGATTCTTAAGATTAATGGTTATGAAACAGTCGGTGTAGGCAAGATATTCCATCCGCTGGATAATAAAAAGTTCCGTGATGATCCTCAATCATGGAGTCTGCCATATATAAAAACACCTTCTTCCACATATATGATTGCCGGTGGCAGAAAGGCTACTGAATGTGCAGATGTTCCAGACAATGCTTACGAAGACGGGATTATTGCTGAGAGGGGTATAGAACAACTTAAGTCATTATCAAAATCAGAAAAACCATTCTTCCTTGCAGTAGGGTTCAAAAAACCACATGCACCATATGTTGCTCCCAAGAAATATTGGGATATGTACGACCGGGACAAAATGCCAATTGCAGAATATCAGGATATGTCATCGAATCCTGTATTATATGCCTATCATCCTTCAAATGAACTTAAGGTGTATTCCGACATCCCTCCCTTCCATAGTTATGAGGACACAAAGCATCTTGATGAAGCCACTCAACGCAGAGTCATACATGCCTATTATGCATGTGTATCCTATATTGATGCCCAGCTTGGAAAGATCTTGGATGAAATTGAGGGGTTAGGGATTGCAGAAAACACAATTATCATTTTATGGAGCGATCACGGCTACCATCTTGGGGATCATGGTCTTTGGAACAAGACAACAAACTTTGAAACATCTACACGAACAGCTTTGATAATTTGTGCCCCAGAAATGAAAAGAGACTTATACTCAAATTCAATTACTGAATTCGTTGATATTTACCCAACAGTTTGTGACCTCGCGGGGGTTGAAGCACCTGAAAATCTTGACGGAAAAAGTTTGACTCCTGCTCTAAGAAATCCCTCAACAAAGATAAAAGAGTATGCTTATGGTCAATATAACAGAGGCAATATTAACGGTTACTCATGCAGAAATTCAAGGTATCGTATGGTTGAATGGGTTAAAGACTTCAAGACTTATCTCTCTTTTGATGGAAAGGAGGTTGTTGGTCTTGAGCTCTATGATTATGAAAAAGATCCTCTCGAAACTAAAAACGTAGCCAACAACCCTCTCTATAAAAAAATAGTGACTAAAATGCAAAAGGATCTTCACCGTTTTTATCAGAATCAATTTGAAAAGAGCAAAAATTATCATATCGCAGAATTATTTCCAATGAACCAGAAAGCAAAGGATGAGGAAGAGGAGTAATTCTTCTAATACCATCATAAAAAAACCGGCCCTGTTTTGAGCCGGTTTTTTTATGTTTACATATTTATTAGTTAGGTATCAGCACCTTGATGTCATCCAGGAATATTCTGTTCTTCCCGGCTCCAACTCCTGATAATGCGTAGTCTTTGCCCAAGAACTTAATTTGAGTTTCTGATGTTGCTCCGGTAATTGTAAATGACCTTTCTGTGGCTATATCAGCCCAAATTGCTGTACATGTTGGATCTGTTGTATAATTAGGCCAGTTATCAATAGTAAAAGTACTTGTACCTATTGTACCAGGGCCAATTATACTTACAACAAGCATGTTGTCGTCTTTCGTACCCGCTGCTGTCATATAAGGAACGGCCTTGAACTTAACCAATAAGTTCTTTGTCCCTACAAGTGCTGTTAATTTTGGAGAAATTAAATCCCCGCCATAACTGGTCAATCCCAATTTCACAAACCCTGGACGAGAATATAATGCAACTTTTGTATAGAAAGGATTTACCGTAGTTGTCCATCCTCTCGTTTGTTCTGCAGTTGTCCAGGAATCATATCTTGTTTCACCTGTTGTTGTATAGAAAACTGCGTTTCCGTATGTCAGCCAGTTAAAGTCTTCAAACAATACAATTGTTCCTTCGCTCTTGCCCTCTTGTTTAACAACAAGTGTAACATTCAAATTTGGGAATGCAGCGCACACAAATGAAACATTAGCAGTTCTTGGAGCTGTCTGTGTATTTTCTGTTGCGGCAAATGTCAGGTCGGTTCCCGAAGCTCCAACAACTGAACTTTTAAGTGTCAGCCATGCTGCATCGGAACTGTAGGTATAAGTAACGTTAGCTTTTACATTAATCTTAATATCCTGAGCAAGCAAATTAATATTCTTGCCGGCAGCAATATCAGATACTGTCAGGAAAGGAGTGGCTTTATCCTGATTTACAGTAAATAATACTGGTTGTTCTATACCATCAACCAGAAAAGAAAATTGCATCTGACGATCTACAAATGTATTATTTTGCTGAACAATGATTTTCACTATACCATCATCATTTCCTTCATTTGGAAAGAATTTTACCCAGTTGTTTGTAGTTTTTTCCACAATTTTCCAACTCTGATTTGAGCGGATAATATGCTTTAATCCAGTAATATTGCCCGCATAACCTACTGTGTACCCGGTAGGACTTGTTTGCTCTGTAGCATCCTTAAAAAGAAAATACGGATCTCCAGTCTCGGTCAACTTTTTTTCACATGAAGTTAACACAGCAACCACTAAGAGAAGCAGTATATAAATATTTTTTGTTTTCATACTTAAATAATTGTTTTTCATATTAATAGTAATATGCTAAATTCTATTTTATTGCTTGCTTACTCCACCAAACAGGTGTTTTCATATCATTTGGACCACCCATATCAAGTAGCGCTGCATTTGCGTTCTCTGAATTCGTAGACATTGTGGTATTTGGATATCCAAAACGAGTAGGTAGGATATTGTCGTTGTAAACAGTACCTGCTCCTATTGTCAGAACCGGATAACCTGTTCTGCGATACTCATGATATGCTTCCATTCCAACCCAGAATAGTGCCAGATATTTTTGATTCCCAAGGAATTCTGCTTTGTTTGTTGCCAAATCCCATGAACCAAGTGGCGATGCCAGATAAGTATCAACATTTGCTGTTGTTATAGATACCGGAGGTACACAATATGCTCCCTGTGCCGACCATTTTTCCATAGATGCTCTTACACCTGCTTCATAATAAGTTTTAGCGGCTGTTGTTCCTCCGCTGATCAATCCTTTCAACGCAGCTTCTGCAAAAATTAATTTGACCTCTGCATAATCCATATAGGTTGCAGGAGCATCCTTTCTGCAGAATACCAGATAGTTTAACCAAGATGTTCCTAAATCTACCGTGCCTCTTTCCTGGTCGGTACAGCCCGATTTTGTTCCTATCCATATATTAAATGGGTTAACTGCTATAGTAGGATTCTTCTTTCCAATAATTGGTAACCTTGGGTCAACATAAGACTGACTTCCATTCTGATCAATCTGTACGGTCATCTTAATAAGTTGATTTGTAAGTTTCCTTCCACTTGAAGTAAAACCGCTTTCTGTGGTTGTTCCAAAATTACTCAGGTATGGGTCAACACCTGAAAATTTGACTGTGGCGTTATCGTTGTTAGATGTGAAAATCGGATACTTGGTTGAATTACTCAAAATCTCTGTCATTTTGGTTCCTACATTCATTTCAGTACGTCCGCTTACTCTGCACAGAAGTCTCAAATATAAAGAGTTATTGAACTTCCTCCATAAGGCCATATTGCCACCATACATTCCATCCATAGAAGGTTTCTGAAATGTAGGGTTTGTCGCATAAATTGTATTTGCTGCTTCAAGGTCTGCAAACATAAACTGATATATCTCTTTCTGAGAGTTGAATTTTGGTGTAAGTGTACCACCTAGTTTACGACCTGTAAATGCCTCCTCATAAGGAACACTACCGAACATATCTGTCATATTAGAGAAAAATAAAACTTTAAATGTCAAAGCAATAGCTTCTAACGATTTGTCTCCCTCCTCAACAGCTAATTCATGCATATGATCCACGTTTTTACCGTAATTCGCATAATGATTCCAAAAACCGGCCCAATCCCTTGATTCTTCAAGAAAATAGAGATGTTCTCTCCGTGTTATGCCACCCGTGTGAGCTGTAAATTGAATTAGCTCATTATTATAATACCAGGTGCGCTCAAGCCATTGATTGGCAGAATTGTATAAAATGGGTTCAAACATGTTGGATGCTTGTATCATGCCAACAATTGTCCTGTTTGGATTTGTATTAGTCTCCTGGAAATTCTTCGTACAAGAACTAATTGTTCCGAGAACAAACCCACACAATATTATTAATTTCAGTTTTTTCATTTCTTATTAATATTTTAATTAAAATGACAGTTTTAAGTTAACTCCATAAGTGCGTGTCATAGGAAATGCACCTGCTTCAATACCATTGAATACATTTGTTCCAGTCATCATACCTCCTTCAGGATCATATTGTGGCCAATTATCGATAGAAAAGATATTAGTTGCAAAAACAGCAATATTGGCTCCCTGGAGGAATCCTGTTCTTTTGCACAATTTGTCAGGTATGTTATATTCCAGTCTTGCCTCTCTGAATTTAAGGAAGGAAGTATCATAAGTATGCGCTTCTCCATTATATCTGTCTAGAGTCAGTGCTTGATAATAAGTGTAGATATTCTCTGTTATTGTGTTGTTTACCTTGCATGTTGTAGTACCATCTGTATTTGTGGAAACCAGATTGACACCCTCGGCAACAATACCATCATAACGTCCATTAAGTGAGTTTGTCAGTTTTCCCTGATAAGACAAAATACCGTCGGTAACAGAGAATCTGTTACCACCCCACTGATATGAGAACGACATATTCAGAGTAAGGTTTTTATATCTTAGAGATGTATTAAAACCGCCCCTCCAGTCAGGATTAACCTTTCCAAGATAATTATCAGCTGTGGAAACAACTGATGGCAAACCAGTTTGCTCGCTAAGAAGGACCTTCCCCGAACAATCCACTTTGTTACCAGATGCATCAAGATAAAATGAACCTTCCGGTGCTTTTTTCATTGCAAAACCATACAACTGATGCATCTCTTGTCCTATATACGAGTATACATGCAACCTGCCACCAATCGTTGTGCCCATGTCTGTTTCAAGAGGTTTGGTTGGATCCCAGCCATCTTGCAGACTTACAAGCTTATTGATATTTCTTGACCAGTTGGCATTAAAAATCCATGTAAAATCTTTTGTTTTAACAGGAGTAGTATTCAACGATATTTCAATCCCTTTATTATTAATTTCACCTGCATTGATTTTCATTGAAGATGCACCAACAATAGGATCAATGTCGACTGCGATAATTTGGTTAGTTGTTGTTGAGTTGTAAACAGCTATGTCAAGTCCTAAGCGATTCTTTAAGAATTTTGTCTCAAGACCAAGTTCCCAGCTCTCAACATTCTCCGGTTTAATCATAGGGTCAGGAATAACCGATGGCAAAGTATATCCTCCGCTTATAGCAGCAGCTGAATAATACTGGTCGAGAGAATAAGGGCCTGTGTCATTACCTACGTTTGCCCATGAAAGACGAAGCTTGGCAAATGTTATTGCCGGAGCATTATTCTGAAAATCAAAAATCTTGTCTAGCAATACACTACCGGCAACTGACGGATAGAAATATGACCAATTACCTTTTGACAAAGTGCTCGACCAGTCATTACGTCCTGTAATATCAAGATAGTAAGTGTCCTTCCAGCCGAGAGAAACCAAACCATACAAGCTGTTGATTATTTTGGAACTTCTGTAGTTTGTAGGTATCGGATTTATTCCTGTTGGAACATTAGATGTGTTGTATACTCCGTCAAGATTTAATTCATTAAGCTGAATATTATTCTTCAGATATTTTGTGGACATGTTGTTTCCACCAAATGCAGCAGTTAAGGATAGGCGGTTGTCAAACATCTCTTTTTGATATTTTAGAAGGAAATCTGTGTTGAACTCATAGTTTATCAGAGTCTCTTCCCTATAAAATCCATTATTCCATACGGCAGTTAATTTAGGCTTTCTTTGTGTCCTGAATTCAACACCCATATCCATTCCTGATTTAACATCGAGAGTAAGTCCTTTGGCAATATTGAATGTTAATCCGGCAGAACCAAATACCCTGTCCTTATCAGTTGAGTTCAACTCTTCATAAAGAATGCGGTAAGGATTGTATGAACCTGTCCCTGCAAAAACCAGACTGTTCCCGTTTTCTGAAATAGTTGCATTTCTGTTAATTGCATTGAATCTTCCCTGGAAATACTCGTCTCTCCAGTTACTCATCGAATTTGAATTGTAGCCCCACATCAAGTCATACATAACAGTTGTCTCGTGATAACCCGCCATTGGCATATTGTCACTATCAGTACGGTAGTAGTTAACCTTTGTGTTAAATTTGATCCATTTGTTAACAGGTGATTCAAAAGATAATGAATAAGATTGTTTCTTGTAACCTGTATTAGGTAAAATCCACTCGTTTTTAATGTCGGCCATAGAGAATCTGACATTTGTACCCTCTCCGTTGCTGCCGTTAATTGAAAATGAGTTGTTATATGTAACGCCATTTTTGAAAATGCCTGTAAACCAATCATCTTGATAAACAAATGGTGTCATCGAAATTTTACCTGTTTCCCAGTTTTTCCCTTCGTATTGATAACGAAGTTTATTTGCGTCAAATTTCTCTCCCCAGGCATATCGTGAAATGTTCCTGGCAGGGAAATCAGATGTACCAACTAAATCGGAATTTAAAGTCCAGAAATTGTACGGATTAAGTCCCATATCTGAGCCCGATCCATATTCAGTCTGGAAAGATGGCCAATAACCAGCTCTTTCAACTACCACCGATGAGTTTACAGTTACACCAATCCCTTTATTCTTACGACCGGTTTTAGTTGTAATTACAATTGCACCATTAGCTGCACGTGAACCATATAGTGCTGTTGCTGCAGGACCTTTCAAAACCGATACAGATTCAATATCCTCAGGATTGAGGTCGCTTGCGCCATTTCCAAAGTCTACGGGAAAATCTCCGCCTGAATTTGTATAACTACTGCTTGACGAGGTTGCTGTTGTTCCTGATCTGATAGGAACACCGTCAACAACAAAAAGCGCTTCATTGCTTCCATAATTCAATGACTGATCCCCTCTCAAGGTAACACGTTGCGACGAAATCGGACCTGAACTTGCTCCGCTAAACGTAAGACCTGCGACTTTTCCAGCCATACCATTTAACCAGTTACCAGAAACAACCTGAGTAAGTTCTTCGCTTCCAACTTTAGTAACCGCATAACCAAGAGATTTTTGGTCACGAGTTAAACCTAAGGCTGTTACGACAAGGCCTTCAAGTTGTCTGGTTGAAAATGCTAGTAACACATCAATCTGGTTTTGTTTGGCAACAGTGACGCTTTTTGCTTCATAGCCAATACAAGTGAATTCCAGTACCTGACCTTCATTGGCTTTTATGCTATAAATTCCATTAAGATCTGTAACTGCTCCTCGTGTAGTACCTTTAACCATGATGGAACACCCAATTACTGGTGTTTTTCCATCAGACTCATACACGGTTCCTTTAATTGTGGCCTGAGCCCAAAGTTGCATAGCAAACAATGAGACTGTAACCAGAACCAAGAACTTTTTTAAGTAATTTTTTAGATTCATAGATTAAATAATTAGTTAAGTTTCAATAATTAATATAAGATATTTTATTGCATCGATGTTTTGAATTCCTTTGGCCGTGTCATAGTTTCCGTAAATACATTACCGTTCCGGTCCGTTAATTTGATTTCAAGTGTAGATGTTGCACTTGATGCAGTTACTTCAAAAATATGAGAGGAATTATTCGTAATAAATGACGATGTCGGTTCGGCGTTATAATTAAGCCGCTGCATTTCATAAGAGATAATATGAAGTGGATCTTTTTTATATTTACGTGTAACCGTCAGCGGTGTACCATTCTCTTTAACTTCCAGGGCGCAGGCATTATCATAATTGAATACATTAATCATAACAACGTTTCCCTTGTTCTGCGCGTTGTATTCACCGGCATATGTCGGAACCATTGCTTTATATGTATCATTGGCATTTGGAGTGAAATTAGCAGCATTTATCTCTATAGTGTTTCTGTCATATGTCCTGAACTGCTTGTTTTTATTGTATCCAATACCTTTGAATGTGTATTTTACAACCTTGTCATTAACTTCAAAAATCCCATATCCACCTGGGGAACCATCTTTACATATGTGGTTTCCAGCATATCCGCTTTTTCCTGTCCACCACCATGTTGCACTAATTGCTGCAATATTATGCTCATACATATTACTTGAAATTTCAACATTATAATTTATATGAGTGTGGCCGGAAATGAACTTTACATTCGAAAATCCATTAAGTACAGCTTTAAGTTCTGTTCCGTTTGTCAAATCATTTCCAGTTACTTGCTGTCCGGAGGAATTAACAGAAACCGAATGTACCGGAGTATGAAGGGCAACAATTACAGGAGTGGATTTATCGGTTATTTCGGTAAGGTCCTTCGTTAGCCAGCTAATTTGTTCTGCAGAGACAGCTTCGGTATAATCCCGCGCACCCATAACACCCTGTGAACCACTGGCATTGATATATTGAACATCATCAAGGATAACATAATGTACCTTGCCAATATTAACAGAATAATATGAAGGACCGATAATCTGCTTAAATGGAGATTCTGCCGGGAAATCGAATGCTTTATATGGGTCATTGTCATGATTACCCATAATGTTGAATATCTGGAATCCAATTCCGTCGATTTCGTTAAGATAATTGCTCAGGGCATATGAGTTTTCATACCAATATGCATCCCAACTCATGTCCCCCAGAGCGATACCATAAACCTTAATACCGGAAGCTTTCAGCTGACTTGCATAAGAGGATGCTTCGGCATAAAATCCACTTTTAAATTGGGTGATATCGTTATTTCTGTTGGCCAGATGCATATCTGCCATCGCAATTACGACATGGTTTTTGTTGTCCACTTCAAAAAGTTCAAAATTTCGCTGATCAACTACTGTTGTACTGCTTGTTAAGTAATCAAAAAAAGCAGGAAGCTTATTCTTGGTTGCAACTTCATAGTTAGATGGAATAGAAATAAACACATATCCGTGTTTTTTGGCTGACTGCAGATAATATATTCCATCAGCATTTGTC
>Ga0074195_1001179_pt1 | contig 39091 bp, 42 predicted proteins | sample EPASupsiteHSE623_FD_64525 | JGI IMG/M metagenome (GOLD analysis project Ga0074195, IMG submission 64525) | Bioremediated contaminated groundwater from EPA Superfund site, New Mexico - Sample HSE6-23 | ecosystem: Environmental > Aquatic > Deep subsurface > Groundwater > Contaminated ...
TCGGGCAAAGAAACAAAGACATCCGCTGCATTAAAAACAGTCGGGAATATACCGTCTTCTGCCTATCAGTTAGGTAAGGGGGTGGTTGGCGCCATTACAAGCCCCATAAAAACTGCTAAAGCATTAGGTGGTATGGCTGTTGGGGCAGTAGAAAAACTTATTCCAGGTGAACAACCACAAGAGAGATACATAGACGCTCTAACTGGTTTTCTAAAGGATAGATATGGAAGTTTAGAAAATTTACAAAGGACAACAATAAACGATCCAGTCGGATTTGCGACTGATATTATGACTCTTATAAGCGGCGGGTCAGCATTGGCAGGTAAAGCTGGTGCATTGGGAACAAAAATATCAGAAATAGCAAAACCAGTTACTAAGGTAGCAGAAAAGGTAACTTTACCTGTATTAGAAACGGCAAAAGAAATAGGAACCGGTGTTATCGGAGCGACAACGGGGGCTGGTAAAGAAGCGATTAAACAGGCAATAAAAGGCGGGTCGGAATTTACCGGTGCATTAAGAGGGACTATCGATACCAATAAAATTCTTGAAGAAGCCGGTGCCGGATTTTCTAAAATCAGGGAAATTAAGAATACTGAATATACTAAAGCGTTGGAAAATATAAAAACTAAGAATCCACAGTCTTTCGATATAACTCCTATACAGAATACGGCGGAAGAATTAAAAAATACTTTTGGTATTAAAACCACAAAAGATGGTTATGATTTTTCAAGATCGCCTTTAATAGATAGCCAGAAAAAAGTTGAGGCTGTTCTAAACATTGTTTCTGATTGGGGATCAAAAACTGCCGATAGGACGATTACAGGAATAGACCTTCTAAAACAGCAATTAAGAAAATTCAGAGAACCAACAAATCCGCAGTTGAATATACTTATAGACAAATTAGCTAATTCAGCAAAAGATGTAATTAAAGGAACGAAAGGGTATGCAGAAATGGAGGCAAATTATGGAGTTAAAATGGAACTTTTGGATGAATTAGGCAGAACACTCTCTCTAAAAGAAAGTGCGACTCCTGATACAGCAATAAGAAAACTTAATTCCTTAATCACAGATAAAGCGGAATACAGAAGAGAGCTTGCAAATGAATTTAAACAACTTACTGATAAGGATTTAACCGCAATGATTGCTGGAAAAGAATTGGCAAAATGGACTCCAGAAGGATTGGCAAAATATGTTACAACAGGAATAGGCGCGGGGTATTTGTTAAGTGCGATGCCTAAATTGATACCTTTATTAGCTGTCTCTTCCCCAAGAATAATGGGCGAGTTTTTTAGGTTAGCAGGTATATCTGGAGATAAAACAGTAAAATTCCTTAACGTAATGAATAATTACAGAACTTTAAACGGATTACCGATAATTAAACTTTCTGACATTGGAGAGAATCTTCAACAGCAGAAAGAGTAATAAATAATACAAATACAAATACACTGAACCCATAGGTCTTCCCGATTGAATATCCGAGAAGTAAAGTTATAAGATTCATTAATTCCATAATTTAAACAGTATAACATATTTTAGATAAAAAGTAAACATATGAACAAAATTAAAGAAATATTAACAAAGAAAAATAATCCTAGTCTGTATTGGGAAGACAAGCTGAGGGCCCTTTTTTTTGAACTCGAAGACATGAAAAATGAGGCTAAAAAAGCCATAAAAGAGGCTATCGATAACGCCAAGAACGAGGCGATGTTCAAAGAACTTGACTTGGCTAAGAATATCGCAAAAAAGACGACTGATGAAGAGTTGGCATCGCTTAAGACTGATGTGACTGAAAAGGCTAATATGATAATCAACAGCGTCAAAGAGAAAACAGAATCTGCGATGGCAAAACTTGGTAATGACGTATCTTCTGCGAGCGATTATATGAACAAAATGATAGACGCTTCCTGCGATAAGATGATGATCGAGATGAAGGCTTCTTGTGACGCTATGCTGAACGAAATGAAAAGCGAAGTCGAACAGCTAAGAGGCCCGGCCGGTGTAAACGGAACAGATGGAAAAGACGCGGATCCTGCCGTGATACTCCCTATGGTTTTGTCTAAGATAGAAAAAGAAAATCCAAACCAGATTGTGGAAAAGATAAACAAGGCTACAGAAAAAATACAGCCGGACGCTGTACTTGGACTCATAAGAGAACTTCAAGAAATTAAACAGGCGATAAGAACAAAGACAAGGGATGGTGGCGGAGGTGGTTCCGGCGGTGGAGGCATGGGTTTGCCTAAACATGAATCATTTTCATGCAATGGTGTTCTGACTTCGTTTACATTGGCACATAAAGTTGCCGCAAACGGTACCGCTGTATTCGGAGTAAGATATCAAGGCCAAACTCTTGACATAGATTCTCAGTATACTATTTCAGACAGAACATTAGCGCTCACGTTTACACCTGATAATGGAACGACGGTGAGTATTTCTTATATAAGGGGATAATATATTTCTAGCAATGACCGAAGAAATAAAACAAAAAATAAGTATAGGAAGAAAAGGAAAAGCGATTGGTAATAAAAATTGCCTCGGGAGAGTACCGTGGAATAAAGGCTTAACAAAAGCTACAGATAATAGGATCAAACCTACGAAAGGAAAAACAGGTAAGACAGGGCAAATTCCGTGGAACAAGGGATTGTCTAAGGAAAATAACGAAACAATGAAGAAAATATCCGAGAGACTTATAAACCGTGTTCCATGGAATAAATCAGCAGGTGTTTTGAAAGAATGTCTGAGTTGCAGTAAGAAATACTGCGTAATAAAAGCGAGAGAAAAAATATCGAAGTTTTGTTCACGCTATTGCCTTGGTATAAATAACGCTAAGACAAGGGTGATAACTGAAGAAACAAAAAGAAAGATAAGTTTGTCTAAGAAAGGAAAGAAAAGAGGATATATGCCATGGTTAGATGGTGAAAATCATCCACAATGGAAAGGAGGAATTACAACAGAAAAACACAAAATAAGGAACAGTATAGATTATAGATTGTGGAGAGAAGCGGTATTTGCTAGAGACAATTGGGTTTGTCAAAAACATAAAACAAAAGGTGGAAAGTTACACCCCCATCATATTAAAAACTTTTCTCAATATCCAGAACTAAGATTTGCAATAGATAACGGAATAACACTATCGGAAAAAGCACATAGGGAATTTCATAAAAGATACGGTTCACGTGGAAATACAGAAGAACAATTACAAGAATTTTTAAAAGATAAAATTTTAATATGAAAAACATAATAAAATATTTAATCGTCGGTTTAATACTCTCTCCCTTGATAGCGGGAGCTGTCGCACCGTTTGTGTTCACAACAAGTCAAGGTGGGACAGGAATATCGACCACGCCTGCTGTCGACGAAATACTTGTCGGAAATGCCGGAGGAACTTATACATTAACACCTCTATCGACCTTGACCGCAGATGGTTTTTCTACAACTTCCGCTGACTATTACATCCACTCTTCAACTACTATCCCGAAGACTTATACAGCAAATACTTTTACGGCACAGCAGACTATGGATATGCTGACAGTGACTACTGTTGCTACTACTTCGAAACTATGCTTTGGGAACACTCCCGACACTTGTATGACTGCCCCTGTCGTCTCAGGAGCGGGCATAACATTATATCCGTGGAATATGACTGAAGATATCGCTACTTATGAAGGATTAAGAACACTGCCTGACACTTTAGCGGAAGTAGACGAATCATGCGCGGCTACTTCCGGATATTGCGCCTCTGTCTTGGATAATTACGTTTCAACGACAACAATAACAGCTACCGGCCCGCTAATACTTAATAAGATACCTGCTGGGACATGGACGTTTGATATATATACATACGTAAGCAATGCTGCAAACACATCCGTATTGGAATTCACAATGATAAGAAGAACATCGCTCGGCGTCGAGACAGATTTGTTTCAAGCTACAAGTACGGATATAAATAACACGACGGTGGGATTGATGTCATTCGCATCGACTCAAGCGACAGATTTTGCATTTGACCCTACTGACAGGCTTGTGATAAGAGTAAAAGGGTGGACAGATTCAGGAGCTGCTAAGACTATCCATTGGGTATACGAAGACGGTACGAATTATTCTCATGTGGATACTCCGATAACCATTGCCTCAGAAGCTGTGGCATTCTTGCCGGCCAATAACATATTTACGGGTTCCAACTCATTTACCGGAAGCAACAACTACTTCAGCAATCCTGTCGGCATAGGAACAACAACTCCTGTGTATAAATTGGACGTGTTCGGAACTAACGCTTCCAAAGGCATAAGACTAGATAGCAACGCAGCTAAATCGCCTTATTTAACATTAAAGAGTTCAACTGGGAAGAGCAGTATTTATCAAGACGGAACAAGTCTTCTGTTCGGCATAGGAGACCCAGACTCTATCACCCCTTTTCTATATATGACCAGTGGAGCTAAGTTTGGCATAAACACATCAGGGCCTCTTTCTATGCTCGATGTGGGAGGTAATATGGCGATTGGATCATACGCCGGTGCCAATGCCGCTCCCTCTAACGGTCTTATAGTATCTGGCCAAACAGCTATCGGTACGGCATCGCCTTCAGGAACTTCTGCTTTAACTGTATCTGGGACAACGACAACTACTAATCTGCATGTAACAGGCGACGCCAAAATAGACGGCCTGCTCTATGCTCCCGTGAGTCTCACAACCAGCGGAGACGCCACTATAAATGGAGTTCTGACAGCTACTTATTTTACCGCTAACTCTACGGCTATCGCCTCTACTTTTCCATATGCAAGTACTACATCAATGACTGTTTCAAGTAGTTTGTATATAACGCCCCTCTCATCTGCCTTAATTTTGACAGGTGCAGACGGCCTTATGTCTGAATACGCAGGGACCTCTTGTACAAATCAATTTACACGTTCCATTTCCGCTCTTGGCGTAGCAACTTGTGCTTCAGTAGCAAACACAGATTTGACAAACTCAACAATAGGACTTACTACTTCAGGAAGTTTAACTATCGGGACATCTCCTATATCTTTAGGCGGAACTTCTGCGCTTAACCTTAATATGTCTAACGCAAATTCATGGACAGCACTTCAGACATTCGTTAATGCGAGCACAACGAATATAGGAAGTACCGGTTCAGCATACTTTGCAACTGCAGGAGGCAACGTCGGCATCGGGACGACGACGCCTTTCGGACACTTAGACCTCTACACAGACGCAGGAGGCACTATCACGACATTAAATATTAACGGTCAAAATGGGAGCGTTGGTGACACCTCGTCAAGAATAATGATGGGTATTGTAGAATCAGGTGTTACTATGAGCGATGTTGAACTTAGGGCAGTACGCTCGGTATATGATAGCGGTCACGCTACTGATTTTGCGGTTGCAGTTGCTGGGAGTGAGCGGTTGAGAATCGCAAAAAACGGCAATGTCGGCATTGGGACGACGAATCCGGGGGCGAAGTTGCATATAGACGGGGACTTGTTTATGAACGCGTATGCAGCAAGAGTTGTATCGGGTATCACTCCTAAATTTTATCTTGAGGGGGCAAATTATAGCGATGCTGGACTTGGTATCGTGAGTAATGGGAATAATACCGTCGGAACGTTTTTGCTTATCGGGAAATCGAGAGGTGGCGTCGTCGGAGGAACAACGATAGTTCAAAACGGTGACGGATTGGGAGGTATGATAATGTCCGGTTCGGACGGAACAAGTTTAGCCTCTGCAGCTGCGATAGTGGCTGAAGTAGACGGCACTCCTGGTGCAGGAGATATGCCGGGAAGACTGGTATTCCAAACATCAAACGATGGAGCAGCGGTAAATACAGAGAAAATGAGAATAACAAATGAGGGAAACGTCGGCATCGGGACGACGAGTCCGTGGAGAAAACTTTCAGTAACCGGAACAGTGGCATTCGACGGACTTACAGTAGCTACCGGAGGTAATGCAGTGTGTATAGCGGCTAATAAAGATATACAAGATGCAGGAAATACGACATGTGTAACTTCTTCCAGAAGATTTAAGAATACTATAGAGGCACTTAGTAACGATTCCGGGTTGAAAGAGATACTAAAAATGAATCCGGTATCTTTTAAATTTAATAAAGACTATAGACCGGCAGACCAAGTAACTCATGTAGGTCTCATCGCCGAGGAAGTAGCCAAGTTAGACACCAGACTTACGACTTATGATAACGAGGGAAAGATAAATGGTGTAGATTACTCCGGTCTTTCTGCAAACATTATAAAAGCCATACAGCAACTTAGTGCTAAAGTCGACGCACAAGAAATAGAAATAGAAAATCTCAAACATGGACAATGCAACTAAATTAATAACAACAGTTATAGTATCTAGCGCAATGGTCGGTGGCGCTATATTGCAAGTATCAACTCCGGTAGAGATACCTCTTACTCCTCAGAAGGTATATTTAATGGGAGAAATATTACAGGACAGAGTTCCTGTATACGACTTGAGTAAATATAACTTGGAAGAAATAAGCAAAGATTACATCGATGCTCAAGTAATGGTGGGTGATAATATTGCAGAGGCTGTTAATTTCTGTAGAGACCATAAGGGAGAGGCAAACTGTTCGCTGTATATTAGAATTAGAGATAAATTATTAGCAAAATAAAATGGAAAGAAAATTTGGCTTGAAAATTCCTGAGATAAAACAAAGTGATTATAGATTTGGCGCTTCTCTGCCTTTTGTTTGCTACCAGCCGACCGGCCAATGGGATGACTATCTGCCTAAGAAAGAATATCAGTGCAATAATTTTGTGGAAAGTCAGGCTTGTACAAGCTTCGGAACTATCGCCGCTACTACCGCGCTCATAAAACGAGTTCTCGGAGATAATGTTGAGTTTTCAGAAAGATTCTTAGCTAAGAACTCAGGCACAGATCCTCAAGACGGAGGAAATGATCCGCACAAGGTGGCAGAGAGTTTGAGAAAAGACGGGGTTGTGTTTCAAGGAAGGTGGGATTTTACAGACGAAATAAAATCTGTAGAAGAATTTTATTCAGAAATACCGGCGGAAGTTTTCAGGTTCGCAACAAAAGACTTTAATTATAGTCTGAAACATGAATACGTAGGAACGGATATTTTTTCAATAAAGAAAGCGTTGCAATCATCCACGATTGGCTTTTCAGTCCACGCCTGGCAATCAGACGAGAACGGTATCTACCACAAACCGGCTGGATGTACAGACAATCACTGGGTAATGGTATATGGGTACGATGACGAAAAGAAGGCGTGGAAGGTGTTTGATAGTTATGATGCCGGAGGAAGTAATTTAAAACTTTATTCATACGAATCAATCCCAAGCATTGCCAAAAGATACGCGATAGAAAAAGGATTCCCTAAAAAAAAAGTATGGTTTGTGGACTTATTGAGTCGTCTCTATCGTTTCTTTTTGGATATTCTTTTTAAATAAAATATTATTTCTTTTGTTATTAGATTATTAGATTTTTTTAAAGATATATATGCAAGAATCATTAAATAAGATAATAGCGATGTTCAAGTCTTTTAGGATAGACCCAAGACTGATTTTAGCTTATACTGCACAAAACTGTATTGGACAAAAATTATCTATTCTGGCTGGAAACGAACTTGGATGTATGGAAAGCGTTGACCGAATATTTTTCAAAACATTCGGGTGCTTTATTGATGGAAACAAAATTAAGCCTGAAGTGTCTACGATAAAGGGATTATACCAACTCCAAAATAACGATAAATTTAGACAGGTTAAAAACCCAAGTATGGGAACAATAATAATAAGCCCAACAGTTGGGAAGAATATAGGTCACATTGGTTTGGTAACCTCTAACAACCTAATTATTTCTAATAATTCCTTTAATGGAAGATTGGATACAAAGTACACGATCGACAGCTGGAAAGAATACTATAAAGACACTAAAGGGTTAAACGTGTATTATTTTGATATGATTTGAGGTATTAGTAATTAATTTAAAACATATGCAATTTTCAACAACACAACTTAGTAATATTTCAGCGTTCGCAGGTTTAGCTGTAATCTTACTGTCCAAGATGAATATCTATGCTACTCAAGAACAGGTAATGTTCGCCCTGGGGGCAATTTGGACACTAGGGAGTACCGCATGGAACTACTATCACCGATGGAGCCGTGGTGACATTTCTCTCGGAGGGTTAAGAAAATAACCGATGTTTACGCACACGATAGCATTGCTGGCACTGATGGCAACGACAAGCCCTGTAGAGGCTAAGGTGTACCAAAAGGCAGATATACTTTCAAAGATAGAGTTGAGTGCATTAGCTAATGGGATAGATCCTGAAAAGATGTTAGCTCTCGGAATTTGTGAGAGCGGACTACAGAAGTTTGCTTGGAATTCCGGTGACCCACAAGGAGGAGCTCACGGAATATTTCAATATCTTCGGCCAACATTTTATGCGGCTGCAAAGCAATATGGACTTCTAAATCCTTCGATATATAATTCAGACCACCAGATTAAAATTACCGCCTACCTCCTTGCGCAAAACAAATGGAGACTTTGGTACAATTGTAGTAAAAAAATAGGTATGGTACAATGACTGTACTATGACAACAAAAGAATATAATAAACAATATTATTTAAAACACAGAAAAGAAGAGATAAGAAAGTCGATAGAATGGGCAAGGGAAAATCCAGAAAAAACCAAGATAATAAATAATAGGTCTTATTACAAAAATAGAGCAGAAAGATTAGAAAAAAAGAAAAAATATTATAAAAATAAAGGATATCTAAAATTAGCAGAATATAGAAAAAATAATCCAGAAAAAGTAGCTAAATGGAAACGAGATTATTATCAAAGACACAAGGAAGAGATAAAAGCGAAACAAAGAAAGACAAATCGTCGTTTGAGATTTGATATTCTTAACAGGGATAACTTTACTTGTCAGTATTGCGGACGAAAAGCCCCTGATGTCGTCCTTGAAATTGATCACATATACCCAAAATCTCTTGGAGGAAAGAATGTTCCGGAAAATTACAAAACTGCCTGTGTAGATTGTAATAGTGGAAAACGCGACATTCTATTAACACTCTTATGAAGATCAGATAAAAATGACTGCCTTTGCTTTAGCTACAGGGAATCATCGGATGTGGACTTGTTGGAAGAAAATATAGGCACAATACGATAAACACCGCTAGCATTTCTGCCGGCGGTGTTCTCGCATACTGAGGAGCGGTCTGATGTTGCACTCATTGCAAGCTTTATGCCCGCAACAAAAGTTTTTATCTCGCCAACTCCCAAGCCATGATATAAATTATTTTAAGAGAATGATTCTGTTGCCGAAGCAATGATATTGTGAATCTCCCTTAGAATGATTTCATTTTATAGCTTAACTGCTTTTTATACAAGCCTGGTTTCTTCATCCTGCATTTTTTGCAGACTTGATTGTCTTTGTAATATGTAAGATAATTCCTGTATTTTATCGTAGTTTTCGGCTCTTTGTGACATATATCGCAGGCATACTTAACGATTGATTTTATGCGACAGGTAAATTTCTTTTTTTGTACTTTCCTTAATTTCATCCTGCATCTGTAGCACATATTCTTTTTCCCATAGTACATCGTATTCTTGCAGTCCCCAAACTTATTGCAGTAATCGCATTTGTCATATGGTGGAGCTTGTAACATCAGAATATTATAACAAAACAGGCTCTATTAGTAAAAGCCTGTTTTGCTCACGCATAAACTATCCGTGTCGTTGATAGTTTAAAACTATATTTTGACAACTTATCGACAGTTGCCTCAGTTGTTAGTCTACTATAAACTGACAACTATGAAAATGATTGCTTCAATTGGTAGATTAACATATACTTTATTTATTATTAGCATTGCATAATCAGGTAGGTGGTTCATTTCTTGCAATGCGATGGACTACCGACCTAACTAAAATATGAAGAAAATACCCTTGAACTTAGGTAAGTTTGCCTTAGTAGATGACGAAGATTTTGAAGAGTTGAATAAATATAAGTGGCATATATGTGCTAAAAGATATGCGAGAAGAAGAGACAAAAATAAATATACCTTAATGCATCGTTTTTTAATGAAAACTCCTACGGATAAAGAATGTGACCATATTAATGGAAACGGTTTTGATAACAGAAAGAGAAATTTAAGAAATTGTACTCATGCAGAAAACATAAGGAATCAAAAAATTTCCAGTGCAAATTCTTCTGGATATAGAGGAGTACAGAAAAGTTGCAAAGAGTATCGTAAATGGGCGGCTTATATAAAAACTAAAGGCAAAAAAATATTTTTAGGATATTTCAAATCAAAAATAAAAGCGGCTAAAGTATATGATAAAAAAGCAAAAGAATTATTTAGTTCTTTTGCCAGATTAAATTTCCCTAAGTTAAAATGACATTTATAAATATTATCTTTTCATTTCCTTTTTTCCTTATAGGATGTATCCTGTTTTTTATTGGCCAGAAATTCATTGAAATCGGAATCTTGCTATATAACTGGAAATAGAATAAAATTAAACCCGATAATCTTGTACCTTAAAGGAGGTGTAATATGTGTAACGTATCCTGCGTTTTTTCCCATGATCTCAAGACACTTCGCAAGGAAGATGTCCAACTGTGCCAGTTTCGCAAGCATAACGGCACTGGATTTCTCTGCAATTGCCCTTTTAGTAAATGTCCTGTGCTCGAAGAACTCAAAAAACAAGCAGATGATACTGCAAATAGAAAGTAAAACCAGACTCCTTGCCATAAGCAGGGAGTTTTAATATACTTTATTCACAATGCCGGAGGAGAGAACGAAGTCTCGGAGTCCGGCTTTGCCTGAAATGATGTCGGTTTAACTTCAGGCGAGAATGGGGATTGTGTGTATCCCGAAAGGGACTCTCTCGAAAGAGACTGCATATAGCTATACACAATCCACTTACCCGACAGTCCCTCCCCAAGTCTAACTTCGGGAGCAAGGAGAGGCTAATATAACAAAAGAAAACACCACTGATGGACTAGGGTAACCTAATCGACAGGTGGTGTTTTCTTTTATTTTAATTGCATATCCTGAAGAATAATCTGCTGTTTAAATATATTTACTCCAAAATAGGTTGCTTTGAATGTTGGTTGATTCCCGCTTTTGCCTGTTAGTTTGTTAAAGAATCTCATTCGCCTGCTAGGGATTAATAACTGAAACTCTTTCTCCCTCTCCCTCATTGTTGTATTAATGATGCTGTCGGAAAGGATATTTAGTGGTAATAATAGTACAAATGGCTTTTTGAGGACTAAACATCTCTCCCAGAAAGTTCTTTTATTATGGTATGGAGGATTACTTATTATAACATCCCATTTTTCAGGTTCATAAGTAAAGAAATCCTGCCCATATTCGAGGTGAGAATAAACTACTTTGAAACCATTCTCGGTTAAAACCTTCACAAACTCACTATCAGATTTATCAAAAGGACACCAGATAATCTTATCTTTTAAATGTTGTATATGCGGTAATAAAACTTCTACTCCGTATCTTGGGGTATATTGTTCATCTCCTCCACCATTTACATAATATACTTGGTTCATCGGTGGTGTTTTCTATTATCGCTTCATGGTCATGTACTAATGAAGCAAAAATATTATCTGCTTGAGAGGGTTGTTTTTTCATTTTATCAATGCTTCCCTATCCCTTTTTAATTGTATCTCGACCATTGCTCTAAACTCACAGTTAGTCAGTGAGATAATGCCGTCCGGAAAATGGAAGTCATATCCTTCTCCATTATCCCATTCAGTCAATCTAAGCGTGAAATTGCCATCTCCTGGCCATAGAGGAGCTACAAGCGTAGTCCCGTTCACTTCTTCTGTTTCTATATTGTTTCTGGTGTTTTTCATTTTATTTTACAATTACAAACTCCTTCATCTCTTAATATAAACGGACATAGTGCCTTGTGCCATTTACCCGCGTAAAACCAATACTTCTTTCGGTCTTTCTTCATTTCTTCTAATCCTCCCAAATAAGCGGCATCCAGGGAGTTAAGCAACATTTCCGGAAACTGCTTAGTCTGCTTTTCTAATATTAATCTTTGTTCTTTCCAGGTCATCTTATCCAATAATCTTGCTTATAATAACTTCGCTAAAAGGTCTTCAAATCTTTTTCATCTCCTTTATTCCATTAGCTTATAACAACTCTCGCACACTTCCTCCTTCTCGTACTCGGTATCAAATTGATTTCTTCTTTGCACATTTGGCAGATTATGAGGTGGGATGAGGACATTTTATTTATGGTTTTTTATAAAAGTTATAATTTCGTGTTTTGTATTTTCGCAACCATATCGTCCTTCATAATTCTTTAATTTACTTAAAATAGCATCCTTAAATTCTTGTTTAGATATTTGCACAATCTGTTCCATTGTGTTTAGTAGGAATATTTCTATGTCGTGAATACTTGGATTATTAAATGTAGTGTAATTTGCTCGAAAATTCTTTACTACGTTTTCTTTGGCTTCTTGGATTTTCATATTATTTAAATGTCATAGCTTCGGCTATGCCGGCTTCTAATAATTGCCTCGCTAGATCAGAACGTGTGAAGTCTTTGTATTTCTTATTCAGCTTATTCAAATTTTCTTCTATCTCTTCCGAAATCAGAAAATGAAGAGATATATCGTATTTTGGTTTTGCAGTTAACATTATAGTGAGAGAACTAAACAGCTGATAATCCACAAGACAGGAGCGACTGTTATCGCGTATGCTGTTGCTTTTTTGTATTCGTTAGTCATTATAATATTCTAAGTTTTTTAATTCTAATTCTTCTTTTTCAATGGTCTCTTTTAATTCTGAAACTCGCCTTCTGCTGGCCTTTACATCTCTCATAGCATTCTCCAGAGCGTCTAAGTTCTTCTGCAGATACTTCTCTTCGGAGGCTAAATCATCTTTTAAAAAATTCAATCTTCCGCATATCGCATTGTATTTTTTATTCATAATTTTTATTATCTTCTTCTGATAAGTTATTTCGTTCCGGCGACTCCGGCATATGCCAAACTTCATACTCGTAACCCACTGCTATATCTGATCCCATTTTTTTATAATAAGCTAATAAGATTACATTGCATTGTTGGAAAGGCGTGTATTATTCGGGTGAAGTAGGGATGAAAACGCCCTGTAAAACCCGTGGGAAGCACGCTACTTTCCTAGTTCTCCCCAACAATGCAATGTACTTAATATATATATTATACTATATGTAATTTTTATGCAAGTTAAATGTTAGAGATAACACACAATAAAACCACCTCTGTCAATTAGGTGGTTTTAATTTTCTTCTATAATGATGTCTACTCTCGGATTCTCTTTACTTATCTCCCCTGTGTAGTAATGAGAACTAGCTATGTACGTATCACTATCATCCGGCAGGCATCCAAAGTGTACCAGACTGTCACAAAAGAACTTCTCTACTACCGCCAGTACATTCGCCCTGTCCCCTTCCCTTTTATCCCTTCTGTGGAGCGTAAATTTGAGCTGTACGGGGGTTTTGAGTTTTAAGTTGGTAAGTTGCTCCTTCATCTGTTCGCAGTACTGATTCTTCATGATGTTGTTCACCATAAAGTTCAGATTTCGGTAGACGTTTAGGTTAAGGGCAATCCGTTTGGCAGGTTTGGTTTTTCTTGGGAGGAATATGGCGATGGGGGAGGTGAAGTTCACCCATCAATTATATCACTTACAGTAAGCACTGACTACTGTCCTCGGTCGGGTAAGCAACAGGAGGTAACTTAGCATCTTCCCTATCTTTTTTGTAATAGGCCTTTTCTGCATCAATAGCTCCTCTTATTTCGTTAACTCTGTTCTGAATGTCCTTTACTTCATCGGCGTTCAAGTCTCTTATCTTCTCAAAATTCATACAATTCCACATGATCAAACCTTTAACCTTTGATTCAGAAAAGAACTTGGTCAATTGAGCAGGAATCAATGTTGTCTTTTTGCTATAGGTTTTGAATGACCACATTGATGATCCTCTTAGATTCAACTGATACACTTCACCTTTGTAGAGAACATAAAGAACACGTGTTTCTTCTAACTTACTTTTTGTCTTTCCGTCTTCATCTTTGTATTCATATTTCTTTTTTAAATCCTCAGGTAGTCCTTCCATTATTTTATTACCGCTACAGAATAGAGGTACTATCTCGTCGTCATTGTCGTATACAGGGCTAGAGGTAAATATCTCCATCTTACTATCCCAATATTTAAGTTGTTTTCTTGAGAATATAATCGTCGCTTCCAGAGTCTTTCCAATCTCGTCTGTCTTCCACACTTTCTTTCCTTCGACATCAACAGCATCTGTTTCAAAAGAGGTAAAGAATGTACCGGCTTCAATGACGCACTTCTTATCTTTCCCGGTTCCTTCTAGTACATCCTGACTCTTAAAATCTATTCTTGGGAGTAAAATTCTGTCAAACCCAACTTCTGCTGGGAAACTATTTTTAAGTGCTTCGAGTGCTGCTGCATCAGGTAAAATCGCTACTTCGTTTTTATTTATTTTTGTCATATATTTTATCGTTTAATTAAATTAATATTTTCTCATTAGACTGATCGATCGCAGCCTCCCGATTCTTTTGTTTAACAAACTCTTTCATACGGTCAACTGTTTTCAAAATATAGTTCAGAAACTTTAGCACCTCTTTGCTCGTATGTCTAACTTCAAAGTTTTGTATTTTCGTGGTCTTATCTATTTCTAAATCAAAGCTTCCGTTTTCTTTTACCGGGATATAAATCAAATTGCATTTTACATACTCAGCCGGAACTCCATACACTAGCCAGCAACAAGCTAAATAGAACAGAATTTGTCCATGTTCTTCCGCAGACTCCTGTGTCCATCGATTAATGTTACTGCTAGTTTTATATTCTAATATCGCCATCGGGTTTCTCTGAAATGAATCCAGGAAAGCGATTAGATTTAGTTTTCCTATTCTTGCAGTAAACTTCTTTTCAAATATTTCATAGCGTGGTACTTCCGGCAAGAACAAAGGATCGCTCGCTAGCCTCTCTCCTATCCTTTTACCGAAGTCCATTGTAGTATTACTGTCTTGTTTTTCTCCGAGTACATACTTCTTAAACCATTCGTTTTTGTCATACTCGAAAGAGGAGATCTGGCTCCAACTCAATGGACGTTTGCTATTTATTTTGTATATCATAATTAGGTTCTCTTAGAGTGTCGTAACATTCGCATTCTCCGTTTTCACATCTCCAATACTCTCCTGATAAATTGCACTCCCACCCACATCTCGGGCATTTTGAATCCATAAAATTACGAAATTAAATTCGCGCACAAGAAAGTTTCGCGTAACTTGCGCGCGAGTCTAATAAAATAATAGTTGCGAAACTTTAACATAGATTTATTTTACACTGACTATAAAATTAATGCAAACAGTTATCCACATTGACAGAAAAAATGGCAGGTATAAAATTAGATTCATGCACAGAAAAAATCTTGGAACACGTTTTATAAATTTTAAAGGGGACAAGTTCGGTTCTTCCAAGATACCGGTGCAAACTTGTCTCCTTTTAAATTTATAAACAAATGAAAAACATTTTTTATGATACCGAATGTTTGGAGAATTATTTTGCAGCACATTTTCTAATCGATGACGTGTTTCATGACTTTGTTTTTCACAACGATATTGATAATAAAACTCTCGATGGCCTAAAAGAGTTTTACACGAAGCACAATAAAGCTGGAGACTGTTTCATCGGGTTCAACTCTCCTAACTACGACGAACTAGTTTTGCAGAAGTTGTTCGTGTCACCTGGGATAACTCTACACGGACTGAGGGATTACAGCGATGACATAATCAGAACTCCAAAGGCATTATGGTATTCTAAATTTAAACCTCACACTACTAAAAAGTTCGCAGACGTTTCTACACTGACGGAAATGAGGGCTTCTTTGAAGAAACATGCTGCTAGGATTAAATTCCCCACAATATTAGAAAGTAGAATGCAACTCAACACCAGGATAAACGTTACAGAAAACGATGTCAAAGAATTAATAAAATATTCTCACAATGACGTTCTTATAACTAAAACCCTTTACGAGTCAGATGAATGCCAAGGTAATCTCGCAGCTAGATTAAGATTGTCAGAATTGTTCAACATAAAAGAAAGTAGAGCTTTGTGTAACACAAAAGCTTCGCTGGCTGAAAAGATAATGTTAGAAACTCTCGGTAAAGAGGAAGGTGGTTGTGTGATAGGAAAACCTAGAACTGATTATTTAGGAGTTGACGTCATTGATCCTAGAATAGAATATGAAACTCAAGCTTTTACAGATGCGTTGAGTGAGATTAAAAGTTGGAAAAGACAACCGCCTGTTGCTAGCAGTTATGATTCTGACGAAGAAGAAATTCTAGAAGAAGGAGAAGCGGAACGACACACCGATGCTAAAGGTGAACACAATGTAATTATTACAATCGGTGGAAGAGATGCAAAAGTCGGGCTGGGCGGAATACATTACGGAAAGAAAGACAATCCGATAAACTTCACTGGAGATAAAGATAATTATATCTTAGACGTCGATGTTAATTCTCATTACCCTACTATTCTTGCCAACAACAACTTCGGGCCGGAGGGCATAGAAAAACTATTTGCAAAAAACGTTCTGTCTTTTATAACGCTGAGAGATGAGGCTAAGGCTAAAGGAGATGCCGCCGGTGCAGATGTCTTTAAATTAGCATCAAACTCCTTAACTGGTAAACTCAAGCAAACTGCATCGCCTCTGTATTGTCCTATGGCTAGCGACAGAATGGTTCTGTTTGGCCAATTAACCCTTCTTCAATTGATGGAGAAATTTCACCTTGCAGGATTTGTAATGGCACAAGCCAACACTGACGGTCTATCTGTAATAATAAAAGAAGAGCAAAGAAAAATATTCGATGAGATATTGAACGCATGGAATAAGAAATGGAATTTTGCTGTCAAGGCGAAGAAATATATGCGATGGATTCAGAACGACATGAACAATTATCTGGCTGTCGACGAATCCGGAAAGATAAAAGCAAAAGGGTTGTTTAAAAGTTATCCTGACAACTCTGCTTGTAAAGAATATCCAATTGTCATAAAAGCAGCAGTTGACTTTCTATTGAGAGCAACACCTGTATCCGAAACTATACGATCAGGCAAGCCGTTGGAGTATACAAAATACGTTCACCGTGACGCTTGGGTGATGGCTAAAAATAAAGAAGAAGTTGAAGCCTCCGGAACGCTCGATATAGGATTTAACGAAAGAGGAGTAAATAGATTCTACCTGGTTACCGGTGTTGAGAACGAGCTTAGAGGATTTTATGTCAATAAAAAGACGTTGAGGAAGAGTACAAGAGTAGAAGGGAACTGCGCTCCTGGGAACGATGTTTCGGATATAAAATTAGAAAATATTGATCACGAAAGGTATGCAGAAAAGGCAGAGAAGATAATTAAATCGTTTGAAGCCATTGGGTATCCTGATTATTCCGGAAACACCTCGTCCAAACATTCAGACAATTCCATAAAAGGAAAAGGAAGGAAACTAAAGAAGACTGACGTTGATCTATATAAAATATTAAAAGAAGGAGATCAGATTTCCGGTAATGTTCTGAACAACTGCCCTGACTGTGGAAGCAGTAGCGCCTGCAAGATGCAAGACATCGGAACTAGCAAACAGCACACTTATTGCTTCAGTTGCAATACCACTCGTAGGCTTTCCTACTTCATAAACGAAGATTCAATGAATGATGAGGAGAAGGTGGAGGACGGAATAGCTGTTTATACCCCTCCAGAGCCTCAAAAATGCCCTACGGAAGAGTTTGTACTCCCTCCAGGAGAATATGATCCCTCTAAGATCGATTGGTTGGATATAAACAACCTGCCAGAATGTGTTTGGGCTGGTGTTATTGGGAAAGTGGCAGACGCAGTTGGGGAGAAAAGCTGGAAGGTTTTAAACGGAGCATTGTCTGCTAGACATGCTGTCATAGGCAGAAAAATATCTGCTAAATATAGAAAAGGTAAGATTTACGGAAACATATTCACAATGACGACAGGTCATTCCGGAAGTGGTAAATCTTTGGTTCCGGATATTCACTACATAAGCTTAGGGAAAGAACATAGAATATTACCGAGCGTTGAATCCGGGCAGGCATTATTTCATGCGGTTAGCCGCTCAGAAGAAATTGAAACAGGGGTAAGTGCTGTAAATAAGAAAGGAAAATCAGAAAAAGAAATCAAGACGGTCTATTATCCTGTTCCAGTTGTACTAGTGTTTGAAGAGTTTATGGCCTCTCTAAAAAAGTCAGGATACGAAAACTCGACATTGGATCAGGAGATATGTCTACTATTTCAATGCAATAAACCGTACGGAAACTGTTCACAGCGAAACCTAAAAGAGAAAGGCGTTGCTGTTATTTCAGTCGACGAGCCGGAAGTATCCATAGTAGGTACACTTATAACAGAGCAATTCAGATCACATTTCAACACTGACAGACAGATGAGTGGATTTCTAAATAGATTTCTACTGTTCCCTGAGGATAAGACTAAGTGGGAACAGTTTGATGAGGGTGATTTTGACGAGTCTAAACTATCTGCTGTATTTGATGAGTTGAAGAAGAAGAAAAATAAAATAGAAGGCGCTGTGGCTAAAAGATCATATTTGACAGATAAGGCAAAGCTTGTATATGACAGATGTTTTAATCAATTGTTGCTTCCGATAGGGGAGAGTAAAGAAGCTAGCAACATACCTTACATCAGACTTCAACTTTACTTTTACATAATAGCGTTAGGATATGCTTACGATGCTAGCAGATACGATTGCATAGATGAAGATGATGCATTGGCAGCTGAAGCTATTATCTGGTCTTCTCGAAAAGCACTGTTGAAGTTATTAGATCCTTCCGAAGCTCCGATGAACGTCCCGCAATTTGCTATCTTTGAAGGTGGAATCTATGACAGGACTTTGAATTATATAAAAAACAATCCGGGTAAAACTAAACGTTGCATATGTAAAGCATTGAAACGAGCTAATTTGAAACATTCAGTAATCGGAAAAGCGATAAAGGAATTGATAGATGAGGACCTAGTACGTGTTGAACAAGGTAAACCCGGCTTGGAAGAGGGAGAACACCTTGTTGACGTTCACTTCGTAAAATAATCGACTACAACATTCGAATATTCAAATAAAGTGGGGGACAACACACGTCCCCCACTTTTGTCAAGCTAAAAACACGATTTTAGCAAAATAGCGTTATTTAGAGCGGTATTTTGTTGTTTTTAGCCTCCAAATAAAGTGGGGGACAAAAGTGGGGGATAAAGTGGGGGACGAGGGGAGAGAAAATAAATTGAGCTGTATACTTCTATAATAAAATTTATTTTTGATATATTTTGTTATATTATAAGGCTTTTTTAGAGATGACCTCTCTTCGACTATCCTTTTACTTTTCCGCCCCCTGCCGTCCCCCACTTTATTCCGTCCCCCACTTTATTTACAAATGGGTTTGCTTGCACAAAATCCTAGCTATTGGTATAATTATAGGTAATGAAATCGTTTACTATATTCTTAATCGTTCTCGCTTGGGTGATCTTTGGTTTCTTCCTGCTCTACCTCATTCCAGCTAAGTCTGACTCTCATTACCAGTACAGCAAACCTAATATCCCAGTCGAGGAGGTAATAGACACTCCTGGTGACGGTATAAAGATGTGGGACGATTCTAATAGTAAAGGATAACCATGATGACTATAAAACCTATAACAGCGTTCTGTGTCGTTAATAGAAAGAACCCGGTGTTGTCGGTATTCGATATTTACGATACGGATGACATAGAAACAAATTTAAACGAAGACATTATTAAGATAACAATAAGCGAAATGGCAAAAGGGGACAACCGAGATAAAAAAGATCAGAAGAAGCCTAAGGCTAAAAAGAAATAATATGCCTACTAAGTGCGATCATTGCGAGGAATATAATGATAATTTGTTTTATGTAGAAGGGGAGTGGGTTTGTAAAAGCTGTAAGTATGAGGAAGAAAATGATATAATTTAAGTATGAGAAACCAAGAAGGCTTGTAAAAAATAAGATGTCTTATAAATGCGATAAGTGCGGAGAAGAGAGTGAAGAGCTTTTTTATGAAGGCAACGGAGTTTGGGTGTGCAAGCCGTGCAAGTATGAGGTGAATTAATTATTAGCGCTGTATATTCTGACCCGGGATTGATGACTTACAACGCCATCTATTCCGGATCAGACTAGATGTAATGAAAAGAGCACATAATTTTAAGGATATATCAAACGAAAGATTTGGAAGTTTGGTAGCAGTTAAATTAGAATCTGTAAGAGTTAAAAACAATAAACGAAGATCTTATTGGTTATTAAGGTGCGATTGTGGAAAAAATATTATTAGTTAAATAAAAAATATGAATAATGAAGTATCTTTATTAAAGATCGGTGCAGAAGCAAGGAAGTCTATTTTAAAAGGAGTAAATGCGGTTTCCTCCGCAATAAATCTATCACTAGGTCCTGCTGGTCATAATTGTTTGCTCCCTCGAAGCTTCAATAGAGGCCCTCGTTTGGTTAATGACGGTGTGACTATTGGAGAATACGCCGCCAGATTAAAAAATCCGCACGAAAGATTGGCCGCGGAAAGTTTTCTAGAATCAAGTCGCAAAACAAATTTGTTGGCAGGGGACGGAACGAGTTCAACATCCTGTTTGGCTTCTCATCTTATAAATAAAGTATTTAATACCATCTCCGAGCAAGATACACCATCTGCTCAACTCATTGATTCTAAACCGATAAATAAGGGAGTAAGAGCGTTAAGACAGGAAATAAAAGAGGCAAAGGATCTTGTAATAACAGAAATAAAAAAGAAAGCAAAAAAGATTGAAACTTTTGAGGAATTAGAAAGGATAGCTATTGTTTCGGTAGGTAAAGAAGATGAAGGGATAGCAAAGACTGTCGCTAAATTAGTTTGGGATATAGGGAGAGATGCAAACGGTAATTTTGTAGACAATCACATCGATGTTACAGAAGGATATAAGGGAGAAATAGAAACTGAGGTGGTAAAAGGAATGAGATTCCCTGCGAAGGTTGCTCACAGGGCATTTGTGAATAAACCAGAACACTTTGAGATGATCGCCGAAGACACAGCTATTTTGGTCACTAATTATAAACTTGATAATCCATACCAAGTAATTGCAATTATGGAGAGATGTAAAACTCCAAAGCTCGCTTTCTTTGCTCCTGATTTTTCAGGTCCAGTAATTCAGTCTCTTGTAGCAACAACGAAGAATGGTTTGTTTTGTTACCCTGTAAAATGTGCGGCGCTAAGAACTGAACAACTGGAAGATTTAGCCGTCTATACTGGTGCGAAAGTTATTGATAAGGATAAAGGGATGAAGTTGGAATCTGTCACTGCCGGTGATTTGGGTAGGGCAAATAAAATTGTTGTTAAAGATACTGAAAATAAAGAAGACGCTATTCTGATTGGAGGAAAAGGAGAATCGACAGATGCAGTAAGCACAAGATGTAAAATACTTAAGGAACAGATAAAAGAATCTAGAAACGATTTGACGAGAATCTCGTTAGAGAGAAGGATAGCAAACTTATCTTCAGCGGTAGGGATAATTAGAGTTGGTGCTACAACAAATAACGAGTCTTTATATCTTAAACTTAAAGTGGAGGATGGAACATATGCGTGTAGGGGGGCTTTGGAGGAAGGATATGTAAAAGGAGGTGGAATATGTTTAAAGGAAATATCCGAAGAATTACCGGAAAATATTTTGACGGAAACATTAAAAGCTCCTTATGAACAGATACAAAAAAATGCTGGCGGTTATTTTGAAATAACTAACGATGTAATTGATCCAGTGAAAGTAGTTCGACTTTCAGTGGAACACGGAATATCTACAGCAAGTTCTATGATTACTTGCGATATGTCTATTCCCGATGAACCAGACAAAACCGAATATGACGGACTAGAACTCCTCGCAAAAGTTATGGCTAAAGGAGTTTATTATGAAGCCAAACATCAAGGAATGTTACAGGAGTCACAACAAGAACAATCGGAAGATATGCAAAAGGAGTTCGATAAAATTATGGAACTAGATCGAGGTTAATAATTAATACTAAAACCAAATGGACACCCCAGTACAAGGAAGTCCGGTCGGAGGAGGCTCGAGCAGGGCTGCTAAAGACCTGATGATGAAGAGAAAAAAGAAAACAAATGAAAAAATCACTCGTAAAAAAAATACAGTACGATATAAATAGGCTGGCTTTTCAGGAAGGAGTAAAACCATCAAAAGGAGCGTACAGAAAAGCTAAGAAGTTTTACTTGCAGGGTGATGAAAATTTAAGAGCTAAGATAAGAGGATGAGCAAATATCCTAAGCTTACTAACGAAGAAGGTTTATGCGTAATAATCCTTGCTAGTATAGTATTCATAATGGCTGAAATGTGGTAAAATGTAGGTATATGAAGACTAAAAAAGATGGGACAATAAGCCGTCAAGGCGAAGGTGGGGGTAAGCCTTCTAAATATCCTACCGAAGAATTAGCCTACGATAAATTATCTGGATACCTAAAAAAATGTGAAGATGAAAAATCTATGCCGAACAAGGCAGGCGCTTGTGTTTTTCTATCTGTAGACAAATCTACTTATAATGATTATAAAAAAAAGTATCCCCACACCTTTAAAGGTTTTGAAAATATAGTTGAATCTGCTTGGGTGCAAAGATTAGGCGGTAACTCTCCAACTGGTGCTATTTTTTATTTGAAGAACGCGTTTAGAGAAGATTGGAAAGACAAACATGAAACAGAATTAAACGGCACTATAAAAATTGAAGGTAACAAAATAGCTTTCGCGGAATATGGTAGTTGAACAAAAAGCAAATAAGATATTCGAACCGCTTTGGAAAAATCAGTCAAGGTATGTTATCTGTATGGGTGGAAGAGGCACAGGCCGTTCAACCGCCGGCTCTCAGTTTATTTTATCTCAGCTGTTAGCCCCTGAGTTCTTTCGTTGCGCTATTATGCGTGCTATTCACGGCGACATAAGACATTCTCTTTGGCGAGAATTAAACGACAGAATCGATGAGCAGAAAATAAGAGAAGCTCTGAGAATTACAGATAACGATATGAAGATAGAATATGGGCAGAATACTATCAATGCACACGGCTTCAAAGCCTCAAGTGGCTCTCACTCGGCTAAATTAAAATCTCTTGCGAATTATAACACTGTTGTCATAGAAGAAGCTGAAGAGATTGGCGAACAGGAGTTTATGACTCTTGATGACTCACTAAGAACTGTTAAGGGAGACATTAAAATAGTGATGTTGCTTAATCCCCCCGCCAAAAATCATTGGATAATAAGGAGATTTTTTAATTTAAAAAATAGCGAACAAGAAGGATTTTATATTCCGGAAATAAAACCTGATGTCAATGCCATTCATATCGGCGGAAATTGGAAAAATAATTCTGCTAACCTGGATAGCAACACTAAGGCTAGATATGAGGATTATAAGAATACTAAACCGAACTATTATTGTCAGATGATAGTCGGGCTGGTTCCGGAAGTTGTCAGAGGAAAAATATTTAATGGTTGGGAGTTGATAGATAATATTCCGCAAGAAGCGAGACTCGTAAGGTTTGGTGAAGACTATGGTTGGTTTCCAGATCCAGCGTGTGCTGTCGCTCTTTATTATTGGAACGGAGGATATATCGTTGACGAGTTAGCTTATGGAACTCATTTAACAAACGAGTTTTTGGCTGGAAAAATAAAAGAAGTTGGGAGCGCTTTAACAGTCGCTGACAGTGCTGAACCTAAAAGCATAGAAGAACAGAAGAATAAATACGGCCTTAATATAGTTGGAAGCGAGAAAGGAGCGGACAGCGTGGAGTACGGAATAAAGGTCGTATCTCAAAAGAGAATTTATGTAACAAGAAGAAGTAAAAACGTTTGGGATTCTTACGAAAACTATGCTTGGAAAGAAGATAAAGACGGTAATCCACTCGGAGAACCGTGCCACGAATGGAAGCACGCGATGGACGCTATCGTCTATCCGCTAGTATCTCTTTCTCAACCGGAGAAAGGAAAAATGTCTATTCATCGTCCTCAGTGGTCAGGATTTAACAGAAGATAACGCATATGGTATAATATTAGTAATGATAAATCTTATAGATAAAAAATCTGATTCAGTTTCTGCGTTCGCTCCAAGCAAAGAAATTTGCGATTTCACAAAATACGTGCAAGGCGATTATGCTAACGGATACGATATTTTAAATAAAGATTTTGAAGAACTAAATAATCGTAGTATTCTAATGGATATGAATCGCGGTGCGCGAATGGCGAATGCGTTTGTTGATGAAGAGGTAGAAACTCCCGAAGAAGCCTGGAAATGGCGAGGAACAAGAAGCAAGGCCAGAAATAAAGGACTAGCAATGCATGCTCAACTCACAGCTTCTTTTCTTATCCCCGGATTCTCCGCACAGAATGACGATGACGAGATAGACAGAGACTTTGGAAATGCGATGAGAGATATCATCGAATGGATGACACTTCCGACAAATTCTGATTACCAATCTTCTTTCTTGTCGCTTGTAAGTGGAATGATAGAGTCTCCTGTAGTTTATCTCGGCGCGGAATATTGCGAAGTGTTTCAGAAAATAAAGGAGAAAACAGAAAAGGGATATTCTGTGAAAGAAGTTCTCGATGAAGTTCTTTCCGGATTTAAAGCCCCTGTCTACACAGCAGACCAGATACTCATATCTAATGCTTACGAAAGAAATATCCAGAAGCACCGATGTATTATCAAAAGAACTTGGGTTGAATACGGAGAGGCTGAAGCTAAGTACGGCAAGCACGAAAATTGGGTGTATGTTCAGCCTGGAATAAAATCTATCTTCAACGCTGACGACGGTTTGTTTTACGATAGCAAAGACGATGACCATCCTAGCTTAGTTGCTATCGAGACCGCGATGTACAGAAGAGATGATACCGAAGTGACTTTTGTAAACGGTATCTATATGGGCGACAGCAATGTTGACAATAATCCGATAAAACACAGAGATAACCGCAATACTCCAAAGTATAACGTAATACCTTTCGGATACAGTCGAATCGGATCGCATTTCTTTTACTACAAGTCAATGATGAACGCCGTAGGTTGGGATAACCAGCTTTATGACGCGATGACGGAAGTAATAATGAACGACGCTTTCCTTGAGCTTGACCCCCCAACAGCTATATCCGGACAGGATAATGTTGATACGGATGTAAACTTCCCCGGCGCTGTAATCGCTTTTGCTGATAAGGATGTAAAGACCACTCCGATATTCCCTTCAAAGAACTTCTCGGCAGGGTTTAAAGCTTTAGTTGACACCTCCGAATCTATGGATGAAGCCACACTATCTCCTACAATGACCGGACAGCTCCCCGACGCTTCTCAAAAAGCTTTCACAGTGGCTCAAGCTCAAGCTAATGCGAAGAAACTTATAAACGGAACTGCCCAAACGCTTGCAGAGTCCGTAGTCGCTTACGGCCCTCTTATGTCCGACATCGCTCTTAATCACTTAACTGTTCCGCAGGTTGATAATATAACCGGTGATAACGGGAGACTTAAGTACAGAAAATTCCTTTTGGAGAAGCAGACTATTGACGGTAAGGTAGTAGATAAAGAAGTAAGATTTGACGACACGCTTGTCGGCTCTTATGGAACAAAGGAAGATGAGGACAAGATGAGCTTGAAACTACTGGAAGAGTCGGGCTATCCAGATACAAAAAAGCATATAATTGCTCTTAACCCCCACCTGTTCTCCAAGTTTAAATATCTTGCAAGGATAGATCCCGAAGAAATGTTCCCGAAGAACGCTGATACTATGCAGGCGTTATTGACTTCACTTTATCAGCTAGTCAGAGAAGACCCACTAATCAATTCCGAAGCACTTGTAAGAGAACTTATGAACAGTTACTTCCGTGGAAGGGGTGAGCAATTTATAAATGATAATCCTGAACAGCAAGAGCCTCAAATGCAAACAGCTGTCCCCCAAGACGGGATGCCTCAGCAGATAAGACAAAAGCAAATGAATAAAGTTATTAGCCAGGTCGATGTAGAATAATTATAAATAATAAAATATAAAATATGTTTGTAGAAATAAAAGAGGGAAAATTTGAATTAGTAAACGAATCAAAGGTAGACAGAGCTTTAAATGGTACTCCGCTCGCAGACGGTACAAGAAAAGGAGGAATCGTAAACGAAGACGGTTCTTATGATCCGTATCAGCTCATAAGCGAATATGACAAGATGCTCGGACTTATTAAAAAAGGAAGCGACAAGGTATGTCACGGTTGTTTCTATAATTTTAAATTCAAGAAAGCCAGAGCTGTTCCGGAAATATCGTTCTTATACAGAGTAAATGGAAAAGAAGTAATCGTTCCGGACGGAGTAGAACTTCCGGGCATAGTAAAGGCTTCAAAGATTTTGGCCGAAGATGCACCAAAGAAAAAGAGCAGAAAAGCTAAGGAGGAATAAAAATGAACGAAGAACAGATTATATTACAAAGGAGGTTATCCAATTTTATTATTCACGATGTCTTCAATACAATATCATCAGACGACATACTCCAGAATCGTAATGGAAAATGGTTTCATAAAGGACAAGAATTATTAGATGGACAAGTGGAGGTGATAAAGAAAGAAGCCAAGAAAATATCGGAAATAGGCACATTTAATATTTTGATGGACGAGGTCAGATATCATGGGAGGCAGGCTCTTGAAAAAGCTGAAACTGAACAGGATATAATATCGGCAAAGATGCTGAGCTACCTTGTGGATGTAATAAAAAGTAAATTAAAAAAGTTAGCAGAATTATAAAACTCCGAAAGGAGATGTCCGAAAGGACTTTAAAATGCCCACTGGTTAAGGCTTCATACCAGATGTCGAAAATGACTATAAAAACAAAGGCTGAACTTGAGGCCTTAAAAAAACAAGATGAAGAGGCAACTGAAGTTAAATCCGAAGAGGAGGAAACCGAAGAAGTCGAATCTGAAGAAGGCGAAAATGAAAGCTCTTCGACAACTGAAGATGAAGAAGTAGATTATAAAACACTATTGCAGGCGGAAAAGGACAGGGCCGAAAAAGCTGAAAGAGCATTGGCTTCTGACCGTTACAATGCTTCTAAGAAGAAGCGTGAAGAGAATACAGATGATGATTCAGATGAGGAAGACAAGCCTCTAACGAAAAAGGATCTGCAAAATCTTCTTGTAAAGGAAAGACAAGCTACTCAGAAAGCCTTTGAGGAGTCTCGAGCTATAGAAATAGCAAGAAAGTTCACCCGCTCAGAAGATGAGGCCAACGCCGCTCTTCTTTACTGGAGAACAAGAGTTGTACCAACAGGAAACCTTGAAGACGATATTCAGTTCGCCGTAGGCGGATTGAACTCAAGAAAGCTCACTGCCGAAAAAGCTGAGCTGATGAGAGCCTTGAGGAACAAGGATAACGTCAATAGAGATTCTGCCGGAACTCACAGAGACGCTTCGATAGGGACTGTTCCTAAACTGTCATCGGGCGATACTGCCGCTTATAAACGAGCAGGATTCGCTTATGATAACGCCACTAAGGTTTGGAAAAAGAAGCTTCCTAACGGAAAATTCTTAGTCAAAGACCCTAGTACTAAAAAAACAATAGTGCAGTAGAAGTTAGATTACAAAAGTTACGGCTATATGCCATAACGATAACTAACGGCAAAGAAAATCAGTAAAATCTGATGGGATTTTGTCGTTTAAAAGTCGTTGAAATTGTTCGTTGAAAATAGTAAAATGTAATTATGAAACATCCAAAGGATTACTTTTTGACCCACGAAGGTAAAGCACCTAATTTTTCTCAAATAAAGAAAGTTTGTCAGACTTTGGGATGTAGATAACGGCAGAGTTCTATGTATTGATTGCCATAAGAAAACAGATACTTACGCAGGGAAAAGTAAGAAAAAATAATTACACTTTACTATTTTCAACAACTTGGGATACGACTTTACAAAACATGAAGGCGGACATCAAAGTAGTTGGACCTATGGCCATCTTCCCTCGCTACATTGTAGCAGGCGGGACAGCCATTAAAGCAGGTGAGCCTGTCCACTCAGTAGCAACATATTCATCCGGTGTCGCTTCCGCTAATACTATGGTATTGGCAGCTGCGGATACACCGGTGATCGGTTAAATTATGTAGCTGATCTAAAATTCTCTCTGATCAATGTCGAAAACCCGGAAGCGGGCAACGATCAAGAACCTTGAAAATTTAATCTTGCAATTAGTAGTAGCATACTGTAAGATGTGTGTATATGAATAAAAAACAATACGCATATCTTGCTGGATTGATGGACGGCGAAGGATGTTTCCATGTAAATTACAATAAGAAACGTGGGACATACCAGTCGCGATTATCAATGACAAACACTAATATGAACCTTATAACATGGTGCACCGCAAATGTTGGTGGAAATTTTTATAAGAGGACGAAGCAGAAAGCTCACTGGAAAGACAAATATGAATGGGTCGCGTGGGGTGATAAAAAAACCTTACTAAAACTATTCAAGGGGATGTTGCCTTTCCTTGTTGGAAAAAGAAAACAGTGTGAAGTTTTAATTGAACTTCAGAACACTGTTGGAAAAACAGCACAAAGACTTTCTGAAGTTGATAAACAAAAAAGAGTTTGGTGCTATGAAGAGATAAAAAGATTAAATTTGACAGGGCTTGCAGAGACTAAGTGAGAGAACGCGAAAGCGAAGCAATAGTCCGAACTATGAAAATAACAAAATAAATCATAGAACTGAGCAGAAATGACTCAGTCCCTATCTGGGGTAACAAATTTGACCCATAATTTCGGAGGCGTGGCCAACGAAGATTCTACCAATGTTGCAGCGGGTACAGTAGCAGAGCAGTGGCTCAACGTAGCTACTCCTGTTCCTAATGTAGGAAGAGTAAGAGGAAAAGCAGAAACAGCCGCTAACGTAGATACCCTCACTGAATTGGCTTTAATCATAATGGACAAGTCCCTTATCGATTACGCCGCAACAGGTGGTTCTGACGGAGGCGAGTTGTACACAATCAAGGATACCGCAGCTGCGGATGTTAACGGGTTAATCCTTGTTAACGGAAACACAGCTTTGCAGACTCTTGATGCCGTAGTAGACGCTAGAGCATTTATGCTTGACGTAACGACGTAACATAATTATAAATTAATCTTAATTCTGTAAACGGAGAAATCTAATAGCAGGATTATGCAATTGAAAATGAATTTTCAAGGAGGACACACATTCGCTCTATCTCCAGATGCATAAAATGATGTGCATTCCTACAGTAATGTAGGTAATAAAAAATCTTCTCTAATCAATGACGAAAATCCTGAAGAGGACTACGTTCAACAAGCGAAAGCAGTTGCAGAGATCAAGCGAGAAGGCTCCTAGAAATAGGAAGATGCAATGATCCGACCTACCGCAATAACAAAAAGAAACGGTAGAGATAGGTAGAAATATCCTATCCGCCTCTAATGAGGCAGTAACAATTTTGGTCAAACAGAGATAGACAGCGTATTGTTTGAGAAATACCAGAGACTTCAACAGCCTGGCTATCTCTCAGCGCAGGATCCGTGGTTCTTCAAACAGTCAGCTTCACCGCTTGTCGGCTACACTTGGGATGAAGATTCCAATGTAGGCGGATTCGATGAAGTAGACGAGCAGGAAGAAATCACAGATTCTGATACACTTATCGGTAATACAAAGACCGTTAAGATGCAGAAGTGGATGAAGCAAATTCCGGTATCTGTAGAGGCCTTTAAAGCCGATGCAGTCGGGAAGAGAGCAAAGATTGGAGAGCAGATGGGAGATAGAGCAAGACTCACACAGGACAAGAAAGCAATCTTGAATACCTATGGAGATGCTTTTAGCGGAAGTGTTAACACCACGCCCGATGGAGATGCCCTCGCAAGCGCTTCTCACACGACTTTGAAAGGCGTAAATGTAGATAACTTGGAATCCGGTCTTATGTCTCCGGATAACTTGTGGACACAGATTCAGACACTCGCAAATATGAAAGCACAGGACGGCGAGGCTGGTTCTTATGTCTTCGAAGGTATATTAGTTCCGTTTATTCTTTACAAGACTGTAAAGGAAACTATGGACTCGACATTAGCACCATTCTCAGGAGAAAATCAGGTAAACTTCTTTGATACAGTTTACGGCACAGTAAGAATTGCCGCATCTATATTCTTGGGTTCAACCTACAACTCCTACGCGAACGCTAATACCGCTTACCACGTTCTTTCCTCTCAGCACTCCATAAACAGAAAAACATTTATGGATTTGTCCACAGACTTGATTGACCCTACAAAGTCATCCAACGATTCTTGGGCATATAGAGCAAGATTTATGGAAAGACACTTCCCAGAATCTTGGAACGGTTCTGTACACAGCACAGGAGCTTCCGCATCATAATCATTATCAAAAATCGCAATAACTATAAAACATAATGAATAAAAATCTTATATTTGTAGTATCTATGATTGCGATATTGGTTATCGCAGTCGGAGGATATATATATCCCCTTCAGCCGGATATCGACGCTGCACTTGGTGCGTTCGACATCCCTACAAGGTTTCCAAACGGACACCTTGACACGAATGGCGGATATTACGTTGATGGTACAGTTATCATCAATGGAAGCGGGGCTTTAACACCGACAACAATCAGTGCCACAGGAGCTGTGGACTTTGATTCTACTCTTAATGTTGATGGGACTACTAACGTAGAACTATTTACATCAGGAGGTGGAGTACTTTCGACTAGTACAGAAAGTACTGCTATGGTGCCAACCGCCGCTACGTTTAACTACGGGTTAATTCAAGTAACACCTGAAGTAGCAGACCTTACTTATACTTTCCCCGCATCTTCTACAATGTCGGCTATTGTTCCGAATGCAGGAGATGTTAGGACTGTCGTAATTTACAATGCCACAACCACAGCAGGGATTGATGTAATCTTTGCCGCAGGCGCTGGTATGGAAATAAAAGGTACCGGGTCAACTCCACTAACAATAGACGAAGCTTCTATGGGAACTTTGACATTCGTTAGAAAGGCAAATTCAGACATCTTGGTTTTTGTAAACCCAGCTGTTGCAGACTAGCTGAATTCACTTTATCCCTTTTCCTTTGAAAAGGGATAGTGATGAGTTCGGCTTAATTATAAATTTAATAATAAAACAATGGAGAAACTTAAATTAGCAATCGCGGGAATACTTGTAGCTTTAGCATCCTATTTAATAGGCGGTTCTTCCGTACCCGCTAAGTTGGGTATGACAAGCAGATCGCAGGCTTCTTGCAATGTGAGAGTGTCTACAAAAGCAGTCGTAGGCAATGAATCATCCGCAACAATATTGTCCGCTCATCCAAACAGAGCGTGGGCAAGAATACAACAGCCGGCAAACGCCACCAACACGGTATATCTTTCTTTTGATGAAGGTGCTTCGGCGGTATCCGGTAGCGGTATGTTTTTAACAGACGGGATAACTGTGATAGGTTACGCTTCTTCCACTTTGGACAACGTGGTTTTCGGTTTGAATACAGATATGCCGTATAACGGCGCTGTAACAGGAATCACAAATACAGGGAGTACTACCGTTTTGGTAACAGAATGTATCTTTTAAGTTATAATATAAATAATTGTAGATGAAAGAAAAAGAGACACAATTTAAAAAAGAATCTATACCTTGGAACAAAGGTAATAAGAAATATTCTGATAAAGAATGTGTAATTTGTGGTTCTAAATTTTATAATAGAAGAAAAGATAGTAAATGTTGTTCATTTGATTGTAGAAACAAACTGTTATCTAAGTGCCACGCTCACCATCCCCGTAAAAGAGAAAAAGAAAAACAATTAGTTCCAACCTTTTTGAATTTATTAGCAATAAAAACAATAATTTGATAACAATACAATCTTTTGAACAGCATCTCCTTGGAATGAGTCATGGGGGGACGCTAAATAAGGTCAGGAATCCTTACGCTATGTACGAAAGGGCCGGTGCTTTGTTTCTTCAAAAATGCAAACCGCTTGAGACGATGAGATTGGGGACTTTGTCATCGACAGTTCACGATGACGTGTATAATTATGCACTGCCGTCTGACTTCAATTCTTTGGTAGATTTATTGCCCCAAGATAATAGGGATAATTGGGATAAGGCATTCAGGAGAAATGCCGGAAGGTTTGACTTGGAGAAGGCTATAAAAAACAATACGTTGTCTATTGAGGGAGATAATGGCTCTAAGATAATAAGGATAAACTGGAGAACAAGACAGGGGGTTACTCTTCATACGATGAACTCTCTTACGGATAATGGGACATGGTCAGCGGTAGGAAGCGCGACAGGCTTGAAAGCTAACGACATATTTAAAATATCAGGGTCGGCCTCGATAGAATTCGACCTTGTTTCAACTGGTGACGGTATACAGAATACAACAATGACCGCAGTTGATATGACTGATGAAGATGAGGTGGCGGATATATTTATGTGGGTATACCTGGGGACAACGACAGGATTGACCAGTATCTCCTCTATTTGGGGTAACGACTTAACTGCAAACTATTGGACATCTGTAGCACAAACAACGCAGGCTGACGGTACAGCATTTAAGGCAGGGTGGAACTTAGTGAAATTCCCTTGGAGTACTGCAATAGAAACTGGAACTGTTGACCCGGTGACGATAGATTCGTTCAAGGTGACTATGGCCTGTACTTCTGCGAAGAATAATATACGAGTTGATAATATAGTATTTTCAATAGGAAGAAACTTTGACATAAAATATTACAGCAAATATTTATTTAAAAACTCCGCCGGAACATATCTGTCTCAGCCGACATCTGCAGATGATTATGTTCTTATCGATAATGATACCCTTCCGATATATCTGCTTGAGACTATGAAAGCTATGGCTCATCAAGTCGAAGGATCTGATTCGGTTTTTGATATTCAGTTTGCTGAAAAAGAACTGGCTTCATTGTATCCGGCTTTCAGGTCTGAACATCCTGATCAGAGAAAAAAAACATTGGGAAATTATTCATCTAAGCCAAGATTTCAAAGATGAAAAAATATTATTTAGCAGAAGAAATAAAAGGATACGTCACAGCCTCCGATGATACCAATTCGTCACCATCTCTTTTGGTCAACGGCTCTCAAAATGTCCAAATTGACAGAAACCTCAAAGTCAAGACAAGGGCCGGATATACTCGTCTTGGTGCAGGCAACGCTTCAAATACCCCTTGCCGTAATTCCTTCACTTGGCATACTTCAACAGGAGGAGAACTTCCATTACGTTTTTATGATGATGAGTGGGAAGTATATCTGGGAACAGTAGACAGTACAGCGATAAACGCGTGGACAAGGATTAAAAGCTCTATGTCTGATACTACGATACCAAGATCAGCGACCTGGTGGGACAATAACGAGGGGATAGACTTGCTACTTTTGGTACAGGGCGATGATAATATTTATGAATGGTCGGGTGCTGTGGCGGTAGTGTCTTCTATAACAGGAACGACAGTAACAAAAGCAGGAACGACAACCTTCAGTGAAAATAGGTTTTATTCGGTTGGAAGTAAAACAGTAGTATGTACCAGAACAGGCACCGAATATACATACTCTGGCGGAGAATCAACAACAACACTGACAGGAATAGCGGACACAACAGGCCTTATTGCAGGCGATATTTTGATACAAAAAGTTGTAACAAACAGCGATGAACCGGCCGCTAACAGAAATAACCACACGATATTTAATTTTAATAATCATATTTGTCTTGGTTCTGCGGATGATGAGCTTGTCTATATCTCAAAACAGGCTGATTTTACAGATTTTACATATTCAACACCAAGAGTAGCCGGTGAAGGAGGACTTTTGACGCTAGATTCCCCTGTAGGAGCGTTTTTCTCGCTTGGAGATACATTGATAGTATCCGCGGGGAGAAGTTCCTTTTTTAAGGCCAAATTCTCGCAAATAACAGTAAGCACGACGCTTGCTGAGACACTGACTGTCCAGAAACTATTTGTCGGAGTAGACCAGGGTGTTTTTAATCCCGAAACTTTGGTGCAAATGGGGGATTCTATAACCTATCTTTCATACGAACCAGCGGTAAGAATGATAACTGATCCGGGACAACTCGAAGGATTATCTCCAAAGACACTTTCTAACCCGATAAAGCCCGACTTTGACGCTGAAACTTGGACTGGAGCTTGCGCGACATGGTACAAAAACACTTATTATTTGTCTTCGCCTGTAAATTCTAAGCTGTATATGCTGAACTTTGTGGAAAATGCCGACGGAAATCTTCGCCGATATTGGAATCCACCTCAAATAATGCCTGTAAGGTCTTTCTCTGTGATAAATAATAAACTTTATACCCATAGCAACGGAGTACCGGAAACATATGAGCTGTTTTCCGGAGTAAGTGATATTGTCCCCAACGGAACAGCGGGAGATCCGGAGAGTAAACTACCTATGAACGCAATAGCTGCTTACGCTTATAACTTATATGGGGATAGGGCAGTAAGTAAAACTTTTTCAGAACTTTTCTCCGACGGGGAAATAACCCCAAACTCAAACATATTAGTAACAGTAAATTATGATTACGGAGGTTCAACGGCAGTAGTGGAGAGAACAATCTCAGGTTCAGATGAAGATATATTGACAGGGGCTATAAATATAAACTCACTAGGACAGCAAAATTTAGGAATAAATCCTTTAGGTTCTTTGTTAAATGCACCTTCTGATGCCAGAAAGTTTGAAACGATATTGGAATACGCTCCGGAAGATTTTAGAATGTTACAAGTCATATTTTATTCTAACAGCATCGACCAATTTTGGGGAATTGTTTCTTTCGGTACAGATGCACGTTTATCGTCGAGACGAAATATTAAAACGCACAAATAAATGATAAATTTTCCAAATTGTTCAGATTGTAAAAAAGAACTAAAAGGATATAGGCAAAAAAGATGCCAATCTTGTGCTGGAAAAAAAAGAATGCAGGATATTTCTTTAAAGAAACCTCGATTATGCAAGGTATGTGGTAAGGAATTTTTAAAATCTTGGTACTCTTTAAAAAATTGGGAGCGAGCAAGTTTTTGTTCATCTCATTGCCATAATAATCAAAAAATACCAAAAAAATGCTTAACTTGCGGAATAATATTTGTGAAGAAAGGTGAGTATTCTTTAAAAGGTTGGGAAGTTGTAAAATTTTGTAGTGAAAAATGTAGCGATGTAGGTATCAGTGGTGAAAAATCTGTTCATTGGAAAGATGGAGCAACTGAACTATATAGAGCCATTAGAGTTTCTACACAGTATATCAAATGGAGAAAGGATGTTTTTTCATCATGTGGGACAAAATGTGTTTTTTGCGGTGAAACAAAAAATCTTCATGTAGACCATATAAAATCCCTTAAAGATATAATTAAAGAAAATAGTATAAAAACAATCATTGAAGCTAGAAATACTAAATGTTTATGGGATATAAATAATGGTAGAGTTTTATGTTTTGATTGCCACAAACTAACAGACACTTATGGAGTAAGAAACAATATGGAGGCAGGTGTTATGGCTTTAAAAAGTTTATAAGATTAATAAAACGTGGTATAATTATACATATATGTTTAACTCAATCATAAAAATTCTAGTTTCTCCGGTCGTAGCTGTGTTGACAGCGGCAGGTGTACTGACAACTCCGATAATAGAAACAAGAAAGATAGATTCTCCTTTTCATGTCGCTGAAGAAATATTTTTAGGCGCAGATTTGAATTTGCCCGCAGGTCTCGCAAATTATAATGTCGCCGGATCGGGAATAAGTTCATCCGCAACTTCGATAACACTAGCTTCTTTAACTATTCCACAAACAGGACAGGAACTTGTCGATTCTGATTTTTCGGATACTTTTTACATAACAGTAGAACCGGGAAGCAGAAAATATCAGGAGTTTGTATCTTGCACCACAGTAACCCAAAACAGTGGGGATACAGCAACACTTTCCGGATGCTCGAGAGGTCTTTCACCGATAACGCCTTATACAGCTTCAACTTCGCTAGCCTTCGCGCACGCGGGAGGTTCGCAGGTAATATTCTCTAACTCACCGCAGTTTTATAACGAATTGGCGAGCAAAGATAATGATGAGACGATAACAGGGGTATATACATTCACTTCGACCGCCGCACCTAAATATAATACTTCATACACGGCTACTGGCAACGAATTTGTAAGTTATACACAGCTTAATAACGTCGCGATAGCAGGCGCTGGAACGTCAACAGAAGCGTCGCTTGGACTTGTAGAACTGGCAACAGAAGCCGAAGCGACAGCGGGAACAGCGTCGTCATCGGCAGGTGGCCCGCTCGTATTGGCTTCAAGATATGCAACTTCAAGCAATGATGTGGCCCAATTTCACATAGTAGGAACACAAAGCGATGGGACGATAAAAAGTAATATGATAGATACAGATGCAACGTATGCCTGGAGCGGGGCTAATAGTTATACAGCTTCAACTACATTTAGTTTTGCATCAACGACTTTCAATGGAGTCGAGTATAAAATGCCATCCGCTAACGGCGCTTCATCAACAGTGTTGGTAAATAACGGAGCAGGTCTTCTGGCGTGGCAAGCCGCAGGAACAAAAGCCACTAGCACTGTATTTGCGACAGCCGGAACATATACTTGGACTAAACCGACAGGAGTTTCAAAAGTAAAGGTTAGACTTCAGGGTGGTGGTGGCGGAGGTGGCTCCGGCAGTGGAGGCGGATCGGGAGGAGGAGGTGGTGCATATGCTGAAGCAATAGTAACTGTAACAGGAAATGTAACGGTAACTGTAGGTGCAGGTGGAGCGGCTGCACAAACTGGAACAGCTTCTTCTTTTGCTGGAGCCGTAACTGTATCAGCCGGAGGAGGAAGTGAAGGAGCTTCAGCCGGAGGAACAACTGGAGGTGCGGGTGGGACATCGACAAACGCTGATTTCTCAGTTGACGGACAAGTCGGAGCTTCTTTAGCAATGATTGGTACTTCTGGTGGACTAGGTGGAGGAAGTTTTATGGGTTACGGAGGTTGGATGTCTGCTTCTAACGGATTAGCTGGGACTGGATATGGTGGCGGTGGTGCAGGGTCTACCGGCAACAATACCGGAGGAGCAGGGTCGGCTGGGATAGTAATAGTAGAGTGGCAAGAATCTATTCTATAATAACAAAACTATGAACCCAAACCTACCAACAACAGAAGACATATTGAATCCCGCTAGTCAACTCTATACCAAAGACGAGCCATTATTCGCCCGCCCTGGAGAAACACCTGGACAGTATATGGGAAGAACAGGAGTAAACTCTAAAGAGATGAAAGGGGCATCGTCGGAGGGCGGACTTAAAATAGTTAAAAAGGCGGAGGAGACTGCAAAAAGCTTGGAGACTCCGGTGGCAATGAAGGAAGCACCGGTGGAGGCACCTATGGAAAAAGAACCTACAAAAGGGGACTTTACTTTTGATGAAGCTGTGCAACTTGTCGGAAATGACTTTACCGGTGTCAGGAAAATGGACGACGGGAACTATACGCTAGATAAAACAGCGATGTCCCGAATAGGGATGAAAACGGATGCGACAACTCCGAAGACGGAGGCGGAAAAAAGAATGGAGGTTGACAAGATTGCTTATGAAAATGCAGTAACAGCAGTTAATAACTTCGATGTCAGTAAAGACCCAGCATTGCAAAACTTATTAAGTGGGATTACAAATAATTGGAATACTAGAATTGCACAACAAGAGGCGATAAATAAAAGCAGAACAGCGGCACAACAAACCGCGGCATATCGTAGTGGATTACAATATACAGGGGGTGCCGTTGGAACTTTACAAGGTATAGTTTCGGCAGAAGAGAATGCTGGGTTAAATAGAATATCTGAATTAGAATCACAGAAAAATACAGCCCTCTCGGAGGCTACTATGGCTTATGCTAATAATGAGTTTTCAAAATATGTAAAACTTGTCGAGATCGCTGACAATAAATATCAAGAATCTATAAATGAAGTGAACAAATTAAATCAGATTACAATAGAAGAAAACAAAAATAGAGAAGAATTAATACAGAAAGAGGAACAAAACAATATTCAAAATAATTTAGATCTGATTAAGGCTCAATTGGATTCTGATAAATTTACATTTTTACAAAAACAGACACTAGCAGAAAATGCTATTTCTGAAGGTAAACTTAAATTGGACGAATGGAAAGCAATACAAGATATAAATATTAAAAGAGACGAATTGAAGGCAAAACAAACAGAAGCTAAAAAAGGATTACAGTTAGCAGGTTTAGACCCAACAGATCCAGATTATATTTCAAAAGTAATCGCTTCTTCTGCCGGTGGTAAAAGTGTCGATGTATCGACAAGAAATAAAATAAGTAAGGCATTGACTGTGTTAGGTCAACTTTCTGAATTACAAAAGAATATTGCAACGGCTGATACAGGACCTATTGTCGGTATTATAAGAAGTGCTAATCCATACGATGTTAAAGCACAACTTATAAAAGCACAACTACAAGCGATAGTCCCCAATTTAGCGAGAGGTGTCTATGGAGAAGTTGGAGTTCTTACAGACAATGATGTGGCGATGTATTCAAAGACGCTTCCAAATTTAAAAAGCACTCAAGAATTAAGAAATCTTATTTTGTCGGCGACACTTAGAACAGTCCAAAGATCCATTGAAAATGAATTAGAAATAGCCGCAGGAACAGGACTTGATGTATCAGGACTAAGTAATGTATGGTCAAGGGTTAAAAATGAAGTCGATAAATTAAATTTTTCTATTGGTATAACACCAGAAGAAGAAAAAATAACCGGATATACAAATGCATTAAACAACACAGAAGAACCTGATAAATTACAAAATTACATTAACTCCTTATAAAATGGATAATATTAAATATTACACAAAAGAAGAAGTTAAGAATATTGTTTCCGGAGCGCCAGAGGGATATCAACCAGAGGATGTTGTTAGAAGTATGATTAATAAAGGGTGGAAACTCGAAGGATTAAATGCAACAACACAAGAAATAATGGATAAGAAATCAGCACAAGATACTG